>Ga0081479_111319_pt1 | contig 223688 bp, 230 predicted proteins | sample MamHotmetagenome_FD_70984 | JGI IMG/M metagenome (GOLD analysis project Ga0081479, IMG submission 70984) | Hot spring cone microbial streamer communities from Mammoth Hot Spring (Liberty Cap Streamers), Yellowstone National Park, USA - T=72 v2... | ecosystem: Environmental > Aquatic > Thermal...
ATCACTCATCAAATCTCAAGAGTCAAAAACGACATCGAAAAGCTTCTTTCTCTCCTCTTCTTTGAACTTGAAAAAGTGACCAACGTCTACAATGATGCTATCTTGAATTTGCTTTCTTCTTTCCCTTCTGCTAAAGCTATCCAAAATGCCTCCATTGATTCTTTACGTGTTTTCTTTCTCCAGAAACTCTCAAAGACCTTGCTAACAACTCCATCGCTCAGTATTGGCCAGTGAAAGAGAAGATTCTTATTCAAACTATCAAAGAACTTTTTTTACAAGAGCAACTTAACAAGTTCGATGAGATGCTCAAAGAATATTGCAAATGTGCTTTGCTTACTCAAGATATTGAAATACTGCCGCATATCCAAAAGGGGCAATGCCCACCTGAGAAGAATAATTTGGCTGATGAGTGTGAATGTAGTGAGACACAACGAATATTTTAAAGCACATTTTCAAAGAAAACACACGCAAGGGTTAGTATACAAAAAAGCGATGATGAGCGTAGCACACAAATTGCTAAGGACGATATTTGCTATGAAGAAAAAGCGAGAGAAATTCAATATTGAGCATACATTTTCGTCTTCTACTCAAAATTTAATTTTACATAGTTGACTCCTCGTGTTTTTATATATTTCGAGCTTGCCATTTTAAATTCTATCATATCTTTTTTGCTGTCACCTTTCTTCTATAAATTCCTCGAGCTTGATAATATCGATGCCGATTTTTTCCCCTACTTCCACAACTTCGTCTTTCGCTGTGAAATATAAGAACTGCCAACTTTGGTTTGATAATTCTACGAGTTTGTGAATTTGCTTTTCAAGGCGTTTTTTGTCGTACTTTATGAACGGGTCATCGAGGATAAAGAATGCTTTTTCACCGCTGTTTTTTCCAAAGAGATGTTCTGCGAGTGCGAGTCTAATGGAGAAGTAAAGTTGGTCGTAAGTGCCAGCTGAGAGTTGGTCAGGTGTATATTCAAAACCATTTGCATCTTTGATTTTTATCTGTCCAACGCTTTCGTTCCTTTCGTATGAAATATTGACATATTTTCCTTCGGTTATTTCTGTGAAAATCTTTATAAAGTTGCTTTGCTTGAATATGTCTGAAATACTTTGTCTTTCTTCTTCCTCTACTTGCTGGAGAATTCTGAGCGCATGGTATTCAATCTTTTGTCGGTCTGTTATGTTCTCAACAAGCTTTTGTAGTTCTTCCCTTAGTTTAATAAGGTCAGAGCTGTATATGATGTCTGGTATTTCTTCAAAATAATTTTCTAAAAGCCATTCTCTTTGAACGTTGGCAAGTATAAATTTCATTCTTTCCTGAGTTTGTCTTTGCTTGTTTCTCATGTTCTCCAAGTCTTTCTGTAGTGCTTCAATTGTGTGTTTTAATTCTTCTTCAGAGTTTCCTGATTTGTGAGCTTCTATCTTTTCTTCAGCATTTTCGACTTCTTTTTCTTCTTGACTTTTTAATACTTGCATGTAGTTATGAATTGAATTCTCTATTTTCGTTAATTTCTGGAGGATTTCCGAGTCGTATAGGTTCAACAAATCATTCGTGATCTCATTTAGTTTTATGTTGGAAGTTCTTATTCGAGTAAAGATTTGTGATTTCAGTTTTTGGTATTCTTGTTCGAGGTCTGACTTTTCGTTCAATTTTTCTTTCAGCTCTTCTATGGATTTAACAGATAGTTGTTCTTTGAAGTTTTTGAATGCTTCTTGAGTTCTTGATAACGTATCATTTGAAGCTCTGATATCCTTTTCTAATTTTTCTTTCTGTTCTTGAACTTCTGTGATTGTTTTGCGCAATTTCTGTTCCATCTGTATAGTCTCATTGTACTGGTCAATAGCCTTTGAACAAGTTTCTTCAAGAGATTCTATGTCACTGAACATTGTTTTGAATATTTCTTTTCCATCTTTAAGTATTTCTCTTTTACTTTGTTCAAGATTTGTTATGATCCTATTTATCTCGAGAAATTTTGCAAGTGCGAACACAGAAATTCCGAAACCTATTGCTGAGAGTATAGTTTTAAAAACAGGTCCTAATGCAGTAATTAGTGATATTGTTGTAACCAGCAGCATTGTGATGCTTAATATGGTCCAAAGATACTTATTTTGCCTTAACTTTGTCGGTTCGATGAACTGGGATTGGTATTTTAAAATCGCTTCTTTCAACTTTTCGGCTTTTATTGCCTTTTCACGAATTGAAGGAATGCTTGATTCAATTTCTTTCATTTGTTTGGAATTACTATTTAGTTCTTCGTCAAAGTTATTGATTTTCTCTCGCAGTTCTTCAATTTTTTGATTTAACTTGTCTATTTCAAGTTGAAATTCAGCGAACTTTTGCAAGTTGTCAGGCGTGTGTAATTCATAATTTTTGAGTTTGTTTATAACAAATTTGAGTTTGTCTATGTCTTCCAACAATTCGTTGCATATGCTTTTTTCTTTTGAAATCTGCATGTTTTTGAGTTTTTTGTTGAGATGTTCTACTTTTGCTTGAGTGGTTCGAATTTGCTCTTCAAGTTCGAAGTAATCACCATTATTACTTTCTATCTCACAAATCAGTTTGTTTATATCCTCGATCATTACCTTTGCTTTTTCCAAACGTTGTTTATACCTTGCTTCCTTCTGGTCTTTAAGAATGCCTGTTTCTGTAATAATGCTTTTCTCAAGGATTTTACCTTTTACAAATTGAATTTTTGATATCGCTGAGCCAACGAGTTTTTCTGTAACTTTGCTGTATATTTCTGGCTCTTTGTTTCTTTGGGGGGATTCAATACTCAAATCACTGTTTCGGATGATAATAACGTTCTTAAGCTCTTCGTGCGATATTTCAAATTCCTTCAGAAATTCACCATTTACTATTCTAATTTGACGTTCGTCATTTTCCAAGACGATGTAACCTTCAGGGAATTCCTTAACGCGGTCTATATTAACATAGTTCTTTTCCTTCGCTTCTTTTTTTCCTGCAAGGATCTTTAGAATAGCCTCTATTGTTAGTGTCTTTCCACTTTCGTTTTCACCGTAAAAGATCGTAAAATTGCTTGGTCTAAATGGTTGAAGAAATGCAATAGGACCATACTTTTTTATATGGAATTCTTTAATAATCACCCTTTTCCCTCCCGTTGGACGTCTCTTTTGTCTCTTCTGTTAATCACATCATTGCTTCAACGAAGATTTCTATAAGTTGTGTTTTGTATTTTTCGTCAATATTCGGTTCATCCATTTCTTTGATTTTGCTGACAATCTTTTTGAAGAGCGGGTCGTTTGAAATTCTTCCAAGGTCTTTTGCCAAGAATTCGACATTTGATTTTCCATTGGTGCCTTTAGCAACCTCTTCAAGCTTAGATTTCAGCTCAATTTCACTTATAGCATGAACTGTACCGTTGAAGAAACCGGTTACCTTAAATATAGGTGAACAGTTTTCTGAGATTGCCTTATCTGATAGCACTTTTAAGAATTTCTCAAGAGGGTGTTCTTCATCAAAGAGTCCGAGTCTAACTTCGATTTCCTCGTAATAGAAGGTATCGAGTTCCAATTCCTTAGGTTCCTTACCTACCTCTAACAAGTTGACTTTCCTTTTTCCTCTTTCTTTTTTCGTGGTTGATACTGGAGAACCTGGGTAGATAAAGTATGTGGAGTTGTTCTTAGGTATTCTCAAGATATTAAGCCTTGTGTGAAAGTGTCCGGCGAGGATATATTGAAAGTTTAATGGCTTAAAGGTGTTCAATTCGACAGGCATATAACGAGCTTTTTCTCCTTCACCGAAGTCATCTGGTTGGCAAGTTAAGGTAACTAACTCTCCATGAAAGAGCAAGATGTTGGGTTTGGTATAAGATGTTTGGGTGTTTAGTTCGTTCAAGAGTTCAACAGTCGCTCTGTTTGAAGAGTATTCCTTTTTAAATGGAATTGCAAGTATTTTGACATCATCGAATTCGAAGATGTTATTTTCTTGGTTGATAATAGTGACATTGTCCCCAAGATATAATCCTTCCTCATAGAAAGTTTCATCGTGGTTACCTGGCAGGATTAATGTTTTGAAATAAGCATCAGAGAATATTTTTCTTAGTTTTTCATAGCTTTTTGATGCATCTTTTTTTGTATCAAACAAATCTCCGCAGATTGCGAGGATGTCTACTGCATTTTCTTTTGCCTTATCAACTATCTTATCCAGAGCCTGCCAACGCTCTGGTGAGTCAATTTTTAAGTGCAAATCTGATGTGTGGAGGATTTTCACAGATATCACCTCACTATATTAGTATAAATGAAAGTAGTGAAATTTTCAAAAGTTAAATAAAGAACATTTCTAACATTATTTCTTAAAATTAGGAAGGCATCTGGTTCTATTTTACCACTTCGTGCGTTTTATTAATAATTAGACTTTTATCTTTAGTCGATACTTCGCAAGTAAGACTTCATTTTTTGAGATTATTAAATTCTAAAATAAAATCAATCTCAAATTGATAGTGTTAACTTGTAGTTATGAAGGAGTATAATTGTAAAAGAATGCGGCGGTTTTTAGGAAGTTTCAATACTTTTAGTTAACATTATCCAAATTTAGTAGGGAGTGTTACTGAATGACAGAAAGAAGGATAATTATCCTTTGTTTTCTATTAATATTTGTGGTTCCATCTATTTACTTTAGTTGGGGGTCTCACGGGGTTTTTACGTTCTTGGCAGTGACTTCTATACCTAATTTCGATTATCTAAGGCAGGTAAAGATAACTGATTATTCGTATGATGAGAATAGAAAGTACAAAGAAGGTAAGTATGTCTTATATGATGTATTAGAAGCTGGAAAGTTTAAGGTTGATGCAAAAGATGACGTTCTTAGTGATTCTGGAATTGATGTGATAAACTCATTCGTTTTGCCAATTCAAAGGCGAGAGATTCCCGTCTGGGCTATTTTTCTTGCCTATTCATCTTTTCCAGATAACGGCATGGACTACGTTGAGGGGTCTTCCTTTGTAGATGCATTGATAGGTCCAACACAAGCAAACAGGCATGGGTATCTTAAGGTTTCATTCTTTGAATACATGGAGGGCGACAAATCTTTTTTGCACTTTTTGAAAATGTCAAAAGGAGCTTTTAAAAAGGGAGATGAGTATTGGGGCTATCGGTTTCTTGCGTATGCTTTTCATTATCTCGAAGATTTAATGCAGCCATATCATGTTAGACCGGGTACGGTACCAGAGTTGGTGCAGTTTGTCTTTGACCAAAGAATTAGAAAGATGCTTAGGAATTCTCATAGTGCATACGATGATTACATGACCTTTTTGCTTTATAGGTCTAAGCACAAGCAAGAATTTAAACAGCTTATCAAAGATGCAAAACCGATTGTTCTGCCTGTTTCAAACGAGCAACTGATATACGAGGCGATAGTTTATTCTTATTCAATGTTTTTCGGTGTACATGATGAGATTAAAAAAGCTTTCGGTAGTTTATTGTTTGAAAGAAGGATTGAGATGGAAGACTTTGAAAAGGCAGAGATGGAAGGTAAGTTGGATAAGTTATATGAATTAACGAAAAAGCTTGCGAGCACACTCGCAAGTCTCATTAAAGGAATTGTGTTGTCCAATGTACCAAAGTAGTATTATTTTTCGAAGACGAATATGTTAATTCCACTTTCTTCGCAAATTTTTCTAAAAAGTCCGTCCACCTTAGTGTTTGTGTAAACATTAACTATTCTGATTCCACTTACCTCTGATTCTTGAAGGAGTCTTTGGAATGCATCCACCGGGTTTGAGACGCTCATTTCAAATTTGAAGAAACCGTCTTCTTTTTCAACTATTAGTGAATTAATGGGCATTATAGACAGCAATACTTGTGGAGCATTCATTAACTTATGATATTCTTTAATCATGATGTTTTCGACTAAATTTGCTGTGTGAAATGTTTCTAAGTCTGATGGGCTTATTTGATAAGAGAATTTTATTATCTCTTTACCGCTCAGCATTTCTGAGACGTACAATTCATCCTCCATTTCTTCGCACGCTATTGTTGTAAACGTGCTCTCCTTAATTTTTCTTACCATATCGTTGGACAGGTTTTTCATGACCACTGTTGAGCCGATTAGGTCGCATATCCTTCCACCAGAATCTTTAAGATTGACCATTGAGACTGGTATGTAATCGTTGAAACCTATAATGAGGTTTGAATTAAGTGCAACTGCGATAGCACCTACTGTTATTGGTAAGGATTGTTTTGTGTATTTGCTCAGTTTAATGAATTTGTTGTCAACTTTGTCGAGAATCTCGTGATTAATTTGCGGATTGGCGAATTTTTCAAAAGTCATGTGTTCGTACTTTTCCGATGCGAAGAGTTCAGAGAGTACTTTGTGGATTGTTGAATCGTATTTCATCGTGTAATAGAAAGCTTTAAGTGCGAACATTCTTCTGTCATGAAGTGGGACATCGCCACAGAAGTCAAGGGAATTAATAACTTTCTTGTAGTCTCCTGGGTCGCAAACTACAACAACGTTCCTGTGATTTTTGGCTGAAGCTCGTAGAAGTGCTACTCCGCCTATGTCTATGTTTTCGATGAGAACATCCTCGTCTCTTGTTTGTTTTTGAACTTCTTCAAAGGGATACAAGTTGACAACGACTAAATCTATAGGTTCTATAGAATGTGCCTTAAGATCAGCAACGTGTGATTTTTTATCAAAATTTGCAAGAATGCCTCCAAATATAAAAGGATGAAGAGTCTTGACACGTCCTCCGAGTATTTCTGGGAATCCTGTTACTTCGGAGACTTGCTTAACTGGTATACCGGCATCGGACAGGAGTTTGGCGGTACCTCCTGTACTAATTATTTCGACACCTCTTTTTGAAAGCTCTGTTGCAAATTCTACAATCCCGGTCTTGTCTGAAACACTTATAAGCGCTCTTTTTATGTTCATGTCAAAAAAAGCACCCCCACAAATGTAGTTTTCCGATTTTTTTGTAAAATACATCATTTTTTCTGAATTACATTTGAAGGTTCTTTTGAACTTCTTCAATTTGTTTCGTAATCACCGAGAATATCGTCTCAATTTTCTTTTGAGTTTCTCTAAATAGGTCAAAAGATTGTCTTAATTCTTCAGCATTTTTTTGTATTTCATGGACGTTTATCTTTAAGTTTTCAATTTCAGCTGATTGTTTTTCGAAAGAGTTTTCGACATCTTCAAAGTCCTTAGTGAGGGTTTCAACGCTAAAATGCATAAATTGAGTTTGATAATCTTTGGTTGCTCTTTTGTATGGTATCTAACTGATTTATTAATTCAAGCAATTCTTGTGAGAACCTCTCGAATTTAATAAGAGTTTCGCTTATTGTGCTTTCTATCTTTTCAGCAAACTCCGATGAGTCGTTTGCAAGCTTTCTAATCTCACTGGCAACAACGGAGAAGCTCTTTACTGCCTCACCAGCCCGTGCCGCTTCTATCGATGCATTTAAAGATAAGAGATTTGTCTGAACAGCTATCGATTTTATCAGCGAGGATATATCTCTAATCTTTCCAAAATCTTCCGACAAACCCTCAAAGATATCTCGAAGCTCCTGATCTTTATTGTTGAATTCTTTGACGATGCTTTCAATTTCTTCAAAATTTGTTCGACTACTTTCCGAAAGACCTGATATATCAGACCTTACATTTTCTGATCATTTGTTCTCAGAAGTTCGGTTGTTTTTGATAATTCATTTAGAAATTCTTCAAAGTACTCTGCTGTTTCTTGCAGGCGATCTTAGGTAGATACAGCCTCTTTTGTGTTGTTGCTCAGATTTTTGTAGAGCTCTTCAACTTCGTTGAAGTATTCGAAAGAGGAAGAAGACAGAGTGTTTACCTTTTCTCTTGAATTCACTAAGTTCTGGATATAGTTAGCCTGGTCATCCATAAGTTTTGAAATTGCTTCATTCATATTTTGTGTATTTTGATATACTTGGATCGTTTTTGCGGCAACATAGGTGGCTATTGCAAGTCAAAAAAACAGCTATCCCAAATTAAAAAACATAAAATTGATTTTGAAGATGCTTGCAATTGATAGAATTGACAGTGCTGTTGCTCCAATAACTGCTGAGAAGCCGAAAAGTATTAACTGCTCATGTTTGGTTTTGGTGCGTATAAGGAGAATAACTAAGGTGACAATAAGTAATACCAAGGAATAGAGATAGAAATTCGCGTACGCACTTCTAAGTACAGCATTATTCTTTGCTAATAGTACAGGTATAAAAACAATTGCGTAGCCAACAAGGTAAAGCTTCTCTAATAATGATACTTTCCGTTTGAATATCTCGTTTGCAAAAAAGTATGCAAACAGTATTGCAAGCGCTGCACCAACTATAGCAAGTTTTTTCCAGAAATTAAATGAAATTAGAAAGAGATTCATTTCATCAATGCTCGTTAAAACAGGGGTTATAATTACAAACGCTCCGTAGAGTAAGCTTTTATCTTTTAGGCTGTATGAGAGCAACAAGATAATCAAAAACAATCCGAGCATGAAGCCGGAACCAAAGTGAAACATGCTCTCTTCTATTACGTTTGCTCGTTCTATGAATCGTATAATATCTTCATTTTCGCCAATGTAAAAGGGCTGCTCTATTCCACCGTTCGACGTAGATACTATCTTTATAAGTATCTTTCCGTTTGCTATTACAGGGAAATATCTGTGCCACGAATTCAGATTGCCTGAGGCGGAAGAAAATTTGGAAATCAATTTATCATTTGCATAGACTTCAATTAGCTCATTAGATGTGACTGATATAGCAAACGTTTTCCTGCGTACTTATCACCGTCTATGTAGATTTCCATGGAGTGCCTATTACCGGTTTTATCAACAACGAATTTTGGAAAATCAACTTCCTTTCCATCAAGAATTACCTTGGCATCTGTGAATTCTTCGATGTTTGGTACAGAACGGTATGCAGCCATTAATAAGACAATTACAGAAATTACTAAAAACCCGAAATGGTTATAGCCAGATTTCTAAGTTTCATCCCCTATTCCTCCGTGAAACCGTTTCAGAACAGCTTAATGAAAGATGAAATGTAAAATAAATAATCAAATGACTTTTCAATCAACAAAAACTACAGACTACCACTGTATAATATCGCCTTTGTAGTCAATGAATATACCGCTTTTATTCAGATTCTTTATCACTTTAATTATGCCAGCTGCTGATTCTTCTGGCAAGAGAGGAGCTTTTTGCCCACCTATGTCCGTTTTTACCCAACCGGGGTGAATTGAGACCACGAACATGCTCTTCAATTTATGCGCTAAGAGTTTTGTAACCATGTTAAGAGCTGCTTTTGAAATTGAGTACGGTACGGATGTAGTTCCACCAGTGTTTGTTATACTTCCAAGTATGCCTGAAATGTTTACGATTTTCGCACCTTCTTTAAGTTTGCCTTTGTTGTAACACTCTTGGATGAGCGTATAAGGACCTAAGGTGTTTACTTTGAAAGATAAGAGCATACCTTCCTCGGTTACGTTGGGAAATCTTTCTTCAATAAGTACGCCCGCGTTGTTTATCAAAACATCGATAGGGGTGTCTATTTGCGAGACAAATTCTTCAATGGATACTGGATTAGATATGTCGAGTTTTAGAGTTTTTAACCTTTGGTGTTCTATCGGCATTGTTGTTCTTATACCAACAGTAACATCTTCTCCTTCAGAGAGTAAAGCCTTTGTTAATGCAAGTCCAATACCACGATTTGCTCCAGTTATTACCCAGTGCATAAAATCACCCCCTCAGTATTTTAAAGCACTCTTTTATTGTTAATTATCTTCTTTTTCACTTTCAGGTACTTTATAGTCAGGGTTTTCCTTTCTTAGTTGATCTAAGTATTTGTTGGCACTTTCTTCATCGCCAAGTGCCTTGTTCATTTTGTAGAGGTATTCAAGAGCTTTTTGTCTTATCTCTGGGTTTTGTGAATTGCTGAGTGTTTCAAGTTCCGATAAATTAGAGTGTATGTGTTGCAAAACGGACATTACGTCATTTTGCTCAATATGGTAAAGCAGAATTTCTGATAGTTGAACATTGTACTCGAGTAAAATGCTCTCAGAATCATCGTAATTTCTTAGCCTTTCAAGTACTAAGAAAGATTTATAACCCATATCATACAATTTCTTTATAGCATTGCCATATTCCTTTGAGTATTTTTCTGTGAGTTTTGCATCTTCAATTAACATGAGCATTCCAGAGATAGTCCACGGATTGTTTTCAATAACATTTCCATCTTTGTCAAATACAGTATTAAAGTATTTTTCAACAATTGTTTCAGCGGGGATGTTCTTTACCCTGGCAAGCCATATATCGTACTCCTGTGGAGCAACGAATCTTATGTTTTCATTTTTTATTCTTTCATCAATGTATTTATTAAACTTTTCATTAGATATATTCTGCCTTGTCGATGCGTACATTGGGGATTCTTTAAACTTTTCGAAAGTTGATAAATCGTTTGAATTTTTAATAAAGAAAACAAAGCTTCCGTTCTCCGTTGTAAGCAGTCTGAGTTTACTCGTGTAAGGACCAAAAAGGATATCGATAAATGCTTCGCCCGTTTCGGATTTTTTTACGCCATTGTACGTATCACTTGCAAAGCTTGTATCTTGGATAGTTTCAAGTGCTTTTTGAAATCCTACCTCATTTGCCTTTTCGAGGAATTTTTTTGCTTGGTCTTCTGTTTCGAAAACTGCATAGTCGAAGTCTACATATGCTTCTTTCATTATATTTTCGCGGTTTTCTTCATAGTAGCTTTGCATTTCCGCTTCGGAGACATCGGAATATTTTTCTCGGAAGGCTTCTAAGGATAGATTTTCGGATTTTGAAAGATACTCTTCTAACTTTTCTTTAAGAAGTTGATCAATTACAAATGCACGTACGTAAGGTTCTTCGAAAAGGTAGTCAAGATAACCATAGTTATCCAGATGGGATTTGTATTCTGAAGAAACTGCATCTTCATCGATTTCTGTGCCTTTCAAAATCATTCCAGCTTTTTCATGTATGCAAAAGGTTTTTGTGTTCCTGCAAGAGCAATGCTGGTGATTGCAATAAGAAGAGTAAAGAGGATTAACGTTGAAAACCTTGTGAATTTACCCATAATAACACCTCCAAGTGTTTTATACATTAAAGTTTCCTGAAATCACAAACAACCGTTATGAAATTATCCCCCGCGATTTTGCGTGGGATATGCTCGCTTATTTTGTGTTCGTAGTTGCTGGTTTTGTTGTATTTGTTGTTGAAGTTCCAGTCGTTGTTTGTGTTGATTGTTGTGTTTCCTGGGCTTTTTGTTTAATCATATCTTCAAGTTCTTTCTCGGCTGAGTCAAAGTTTATACTGTAGTCCGGCTTCAATTTTTTCAATTTTGCTAAGTATCCTTTCGCAGTGTTTGGGTCGTCAAGGAGTTTGTTCATTTCGTAGAGTTTGTACAGCGAATCTGCTCTTATCTTTACATCAACACTCGTTGCTTCAGCAAGTTCTGAAAAGCCTTGGTAAATTTCGAATAGTTGATTCATGACCTGGTATGCGCCGCCAACGGAGAGATATGGTTTAACTGTATCGTATAATTTCGCATAATAGTCAAATGCTATATCTTTTCTGTTTGGGTAATATTCTTTCATTCTTCTGAGTATTTCCATCGATGAACCTTTTGATTGTTCGTAGATTGAGTTAACTATCTTCTTTTCGAATTCTTTTACATCCGCTTTTACTGTTTCAAGTGCCGTATCTGTACTTGCAGCTATTCTGTCTGCAACTACAAGGAATGCTGATTTTTGCTCGACAGTGATGTCTGTTCGTACTTCACCTTTGTCATTGAATATCTCTTCGTAAAGTTTCTTGTAAACTGTTAGCAGGTCTTTTTCTTCCGAACTAAGTGCTTTGTACCATGTATTGTAAATGGCATCTCTGATTTCAAATCCAACTTTGTTTGCTTCCTTCCATTTTTTGAATTCATTCGAGAACTTTTCGTTCTTGAGGTTATTCAAGACCTCTGTGTAAACTTGAGATTTTTTAAAGTTATCAAATGTATCCACTTTTTGTACATTTTTAACGTTAAATACAAAGTATGAATTATTATACGGGAATGATATAACCGTTGATGTTGCATCAAAAACCATCTTTTCAAGCTCTTCAGGTAGTGTACCTTTTGTTAGTGTGTAGTCAGTAAGGGTTACGGAAGCTTCTGTTGCCGCCTGTGTTATTCCCTTTTCCATAGCTAACTTTACGAATTTGTCCATTTCCTCTTTTGTCTTAAATGTAACGTATGAGACATCTGCTTTGGTGTACTGATTGATTAATTGTTCTTTGTTCTTATTGTAATAAGATTTTACTTCAGATTCTTCGACTACTCCAAGTTTGTCTTTAACTGCTTGAATTAGTATTTCTTGTTCTTTTTGTTTCGTGAATTCCTTTTCGTAGTTTGTAAGACTGCCGTATTGTGCTTTTATTTGTTGTGATTTTGTTGCATCTTTCTTTATTGATTCTATTTCTTTAGATACTTCTTCTTTGAGTTTCTTTTTGTCGACTTTCATGTTATTAACTTCTGCGTAGTAAAACATGAGTTTGTTATTGAGTTTTTCGATTGTAATGAGTGTTTTTATATATGGAACCTCAACAACAGGGTCAATTGCTGGATTTCCATACTGAGCGAGTAAGTTTCCGTACATTTCTTCAATTTCTTCTGGGAATACCCAATAGGCTTCGTTCTTTAAAGCTGTACCATCTTTAGTAACGTAGCCGACAGTTTCTTCGATAGTTCTTTTAATCTTTTTTGCTGCTGGTGAGTAGTTGACAGCGAGTGCCCACAACGCAATACCTGCTATAAAAGCAATAGCGATAATCCAAATGAATACTTGTTGCCACCTACTGATATGCCTCCTAAGTTTTACATCTTTACTTTCCTTGCTCATGCTCTATCTCCCCCTTCTTTTGCTTTCTCAGAGATTTCAATTTCTTCTATATCTGTGTCACCTTCTGGTCTTACGAGTGGAAATGCTATTACATCTCTTATGTTAGCACTGTCGGTAAGTAGCATTACGAGTCGGTCAATTCCTATTCCAAGTCCGCCAGTTGGTGGCATACCGTACTCAAGTGCTCGTATGAAGTCTTTATCCATCATGTGAGCTTCTTCATCTCCAAGGTCCCTGAGTTTTAACTGGTTCATGAAGCGTTCGAGTTGGTCTACTGGGTCGTTAAGCTCACTGAATGCGTTTGCCATTTCTCTTCCGTATATTATTAATTCGAATCTTTCGGTGACTCTTGGATCCTCTCGGTGTTTTTTGGCAAGTGGAGATATTTCAACTGGGTGTTCAAGTAAGAATGTTGGTTGAACTACTTTGTCTTCAACAAGGTCCCAGAGTTTTTCAATCATATGCCCTCTGTCTTCTATATCTACTTCAACACCATGAGATTTCAGAACCTCCAACATCCTTTCATCTGAATCTTCAAGGATATCAACACCGAGGTTTTCTTTTATAAAATCTCTCATCTTAACTCTCCTCCAAGGTCTTGTGAAATCAATTCCCTGACCTTGGTAGGTGATTTTCGTTGTTCCATACAGTTTTTCAACAAGGAATGTGATAAGTTCTTCTGTGAGATTCATCATGTCTTCATAATCTGCGTAAGCTTGGTAGAGTTCTATAGAAGTAAATTCAGGGTGATGCTTGTAGGAGATTCCTTCATTCCTGAATATCTTTCCAATTTCGTATACTTTGTCAAATCCACCAACTATGAACCTCTTAAGGTGGAGTTCAGTTGCAATCCTAAGATACATTTCTATATCAAGAGCATTTAAATGCGTGATAAATGGTCTTGCTGATGCACCACCTGTTAGGTACTGCAGTATGGGTGTTTCTACTTCATAAAATCCTTTTGCTGTTAAAAACTCGCGAATCATTCTTATTATATCTGATCTCATTCTGAATCTCTTAATAGTGTCATCGTTTGCGATCATGTCGACGTATCTTTGACGGTAAAGGACTTCTTTATCTTTTATACCGTGCCATTTTTCAGGCATGGGTCTCAGAGGTTTTGTTAAAAGCTGGAACTTTTCAACAAGTATAGTAATCTCACCAGTGTTACTTTTGAAAACTATGCCTTCAACACCTATTATGTCACCTATTGTAACATGGTCCTTGAAGAAGTCGTAATTTTCGGTCTTGTCTTTTCTGACGTACGCTTGGATTCGACCATAAATATCCTTTATATGAAAAAACGCACTTTTTCCATGCTCACGAATCGACATTACCCTTCCTGCAGTTGACACTCTTTGGTCAGATACTTCGCCATTTGCGAGATGCTCAAAGCTCTTCCTTATGCTTTCAGTCGTATGTGTTTTGTTATATGAGTACGGATAAGGATTTATTCCCAAACTTCTAAGTTCTTCTATCTCCTTGATCCTTTGTTCTCTAAAATATTTAAGCAAGATATATCCCTCCTGACTTTAATATATATTTCTTACTCGGCTAAAATATCTATTACCTGATACTTCACAATTCCTTTTGGTGCTTTAATCTTTACCGTTTGACCTTTCTTCGCTCCGTTTATGCCTCTTCCAAGTGGTGAATCTATGCTTATTTTGTTTGCAAATATGTCTGCTTCTTGTGGGTTTACAAGCTGTACTTTCATTTCATCGCCTGTATCGAGATTTTTAAGATGTACCCAATCTCCGAGACTAACAACGGAAGAATCAAAGTTATCTGCTATTATTTCCGCGTTCATTAACATCTGCTCAAGTTCATTTATGCGCGACGCGATTCTACCTTGTTCGTTTTTTGCTTCTTGGTATTCTGAGTTTTCCGAAAGGTCGCCAAGTTCCCTTGCCGCCTTTATTCTTTCAGGAATTTCGAACATGAGCTGACGTTTAAGTTCGTCAAGTTCTTCTTTAAGCTTCTGATAACCAGCTTTTGTCAGTTTAACTTTTTCCATGCGTATATCCCTCCTATAAAAATCTGACCTATTTTAAGTTCTCATTCCGAAGTTCTTTTATGACTTCTATAAACTGATCAATTTCTCTAAAATCTTTGTATACAGATGCAAACCTTACGTATGCAACTTGGTCTATCTTTTTCAATTCTTCCATAACTACTCTACCAATTTGTTCTGTGCTGATTTCTATTGTACCACTTTTTTGTAACGAAGAGACTATGTTATCTACGATACGCTCGATTTCTTCCGTTGTTACAGGACGTTTCTCGAAAGCTTTCAAAAGTCCATTCAAAATCTTTCTTCTATCAAATTTTTCCCTCCGTCCATCCTTTTTAACAACGGTAATTGGTCCCGTTTCGTATCTCTCGTACGTTGTAAATCGAGCATGACAATTCGGACACTCTCTTCTGCGCCTTATTGCCCTTCCTTCGCTAAGCTCTCTCGAATCAAGTACACGTGTATCTTCATAACCACAAAAAGGACATCTCATTCCACATCACCTTTCGTTAATACTCTCCAAATCTTCGATGTTTTTGTCTTCTTGGGGAACTGCTTTCTTTTTCTTGTTTTTTATAATGTTACCTGCACCTGTTTGACTTTGTTTTGAGATTTTTCTTAGATAATCATTTAAATCGGCTGAGCTGATTTTGTTGTTTTGGAAGTCTTCAAAGAGTCTTTGAAGTTTCATAAAGCGATTATAAACCATACTCTTAGTCAATGGTGGATTAAATAACTCTCCGAGTTCTGTTAAAGATAAATCTTCATTTTCGAGTCTGAGTATAGCAAATTGCCTTAATTCTTCCGGTAATTTTTCAAGTCCTATCGTTTCTTTTATTTTAGTAATTATTTCGATCTGTCTTGCATTGCTTTCGCCTGTTCGCTTTGCATTAGCACTTAAAAAATTAAGTGTGCGGTTTATATCCGCCTTTATTTCTCTTGATGTTGTTATCTTTTCCAGATGAGATGCTGCCCTTATTGAGCCCATAAGCTCCAAAACCTCTTGTATATCCTGTCCACGTTTCAGGTAGTATCTGTAATTATACCTCAATTTTGAAATCTTTCCAGATACTCCAAGAGATTCGTTGAGTATTTCATCTATATATCTCAGGAGTGGTTCATTGTAAGATACCAATTCAAAGTGATAGTTTTTTGCCGGGTCGGTTACTGAACCAGAAGCAACAAAAAAACCTCGGAGGAATGCCCCGAACAAACCAATGTCCTTTTCAATTGCAACAGGCATATCCAGTATTGAGAGTTCGAGTTTTTCAAGTATGTTTGTTGGAATGAATACCTGAACTCTCTTTCGTTGAAGTCTATTTTTGATCAGAGTAAGCTTCTTTTTATCCGTACCGAGAATGTGCATTAGATTCATTATCCTTCTGGCAGCAGGAATAAAACCGACTTCGAGGACTATATAGTTATCTATTGAAGTTTTTACGTAAGTTCCTTTTCCCTTCAAAAAACCAACAATCTCAGCTCGTGCTTCTTCTTGGCTTAGAACTTCAACTTGGCATAATTCACCTTTAACTTCCTCAGAAAAAGTGTACTTCACAACGCCACCTCTGAATGTTTTGAGTCTATATCATTTTTAGAATTAAGTAAATTGAATATTATTTCCGAAAGTACCAATGAATCATGTCGAATTCTGTAATCTCCTCCGTATATGATAGTTGAAAAATGTCCTAAGATTAATCTATTGTCATCAATATCGATAGTGACTGGAAATGACCCTTTCGCTTTGTATTTTTCAACGATTTCTTGACTTTTTGGTGGTAAAGAGTGAATAATATAATCAAGCTTTGTGCCTATGTATTTTTCAACCTCATTAATGTGTTCAGAAAGTGTATAGTTTTGAGTTTCACCAGGTTGAGTCATTATGTTACTAACGTAAATCTTTATACTCTTTGATTTTTTGACAATTTCTGAGAAACCATCTACGACAAGATTTGCAATGACGCTTGTGTAAAGGCTTCCTGGTCCAAAAATTATCGCGTCGCTTTCGGTTATTGCTTTTTCGACACTCGGATTGGTACAAATAGGTTGGTCGAGCAAAAGTTTAGAGATTCTTACGTTATTCATCTTTCCGTACTCAACTATATTAGTCTCACCAACAATTTTTTCTCCGTTTTCAAAAATTGCGAGCAGTCTTGCCATTTGTAATGAAACGGGCAATACTCTTCCCTTAATTGCAAGTATATCGGATGCCTTTGCAACAGCTTCAGCAAAGTTTCCCGTTATCTTTGTCAGTGCAGCCAAGATTATATTACCAGCTGTATGTCCCGTTAAAGAGCCATCTTGAAATCTATAATTAAAAAGTGCTCCAAGTATACTCTCGGAGCTTGCAAGAGCAACAAGGCTATTCCTTATATCTCCTGGTGGAGGTACGTTGAGTTCTTCCCTTAGTATACCGGAGCTCCCACCTTCGTCTGTTATTGTTACAACAGCGGTAATGTCACATGGATAGTTTTTAAGCCCTCTTAGTAGTGTTGAGAGTCCATTTCCGCCACCGACAGCAACTATCTTCATCCCAATGCCACGTCCCTGTGTTCTATTGTGGTTAAGAAACTATCTTTTTTAAACTCATTTGCAAGTTCTTCTGCAAAATAGACTGAGCGATGCTTTCCACCAGTGCACCCAATGGCAATTATTATTTCTTTTCGACCTTCTGTTTTGTATCTATTTATAGCAAAATTCACAACCATTTTTATTCTGCTAACGTATTCTTTCGTGCCTTCAATATTTCTTAGAAAATCTTTTACCTCTTCGTCCCTACCATCTTTTGAACGAAGTTCCTGTATATAGAATGGATTTGGGAAAAACCTAACGTCAAAGACAAAATCTGCATCGAGTGGAATTCCGTACTTAAAACCAAAGCTAATTATGTGGATTGTGAAATCCCTTTCTTCTTTACTTTCGAGCAGTTTTGTAAGTTTTTCGCGAAGTTGATGTGGATTAAGCTGAGTGGTGTCAATAACTATATCGGCCATTTCCATTACATCTTTCATCATTTCAACTTCAAGGTCAATGGCTTCCATAATCGAAGTAGCTTGTTTGGAAAGTGGGTGGGACCTTCTGGTGTGTGCAAATCGTTGAATTAACACATCTTTCTTTGCAGTTAGAAACACAATCTTTGCGAAAGAAAACCTTTCCTTGACATCTTTTACAGCTTTTGTTACATTTCCGAACATGTATCCGCGCACATCTATAACGATAGCTAATTTTTCTACATTGGGCAAAACAACACTTGCTACTTGGTACGTGACTTCGGGAGGTAAGTTATCAATGCAAAAGAAACCTAAATCCTCAAGTAATCCTGCTGCTGTCGACTTACCCGCTCCCGAGTACCCTGTCAATATCACAAGCTCTTTCAAAGTATACCACCTTCTGTTCTAATTCGGAGACATCAAGGTGTTTCACCTGGTATGGATGTCTGAAACCTATTTTCTTAAGCTTTTTTTCAAATTCATCAGGATGACCAGTTATGTAGAATTCAACGAAAGGCTTACCACTACCTATAAGGTGTGCAACTTCCCTCACCATTTCATCCGCGGGGTCAATAATTCGTACATTTTCCATGACCCTCGCGATTATGTCTTTCAAGAAAGGAAAGTGGGTGCAACCAAGTATCAATTCATCAGGTTTAAATCTTCTAAATGGTTCAAGGTAAAACTTCACTACCGCCTCAACCATGTTACCGTAGAAAATTCCTTCTTCTACAAGAGATACAAAGAGCTGTGCGGGTCTTTGGGCTACTTTCTTACCCTTTTCTTCGAGAGCATGCTTGTAAATCCCGCTTTGAACGGTAGTGTGTGTACCTATAACCGCTACTCTTTCGTACTTAGAGGCGTTAACACCTGCTTGAATTATACTGTGGTAAGGTATTTTAAATGCATGGCGATACTTTGCCATCGTAGAATCAGAAGTGTTGCACGCGGCAAATATACGCTCAACTTTCTTTTCCATTAGAAAGCCAATAATCTCGCGACTGAATGTTTCTATGGTCTCACGAGATTTTGTACCGTATGGTGCACGCATGGTATCAGCAACATAAATATAATGTGCCGGTAATGCCTCAATAAGTTTTTTAAGAACAGATAGTCCACCTACTCCGGAATCGAATAATCCTATTATCATTTACTTACATTTCCCTCCATGTTTAAATTTCTTATCTTTTCCTTAATCTTAAAGTATAGTTCATCAAGTTGCTTTTGATGATTATACTCATTTTCAAGCAAATCGCAAATCATTAGAACGAGTAACTCGTCGAATGGTACTTCCTCATAGAGTGTTCTATAGGATATTTGCAATTCTTTGAGTCTTTTGTGTACATAATCTATCAATTCATCAGAACCGTCAGTAGCGAACTCGTAATCTTTACCAAATAATGTGATTTTAACCTTCCTCATGTTCGCTCACTTCCAGGATTCTCATCAGGTCTTTGACCCTGACGATGAGTTTGTTTATAACCTCTTCGTTGTTTTTTAAAATGGCTTCAAGATGATTTTTCTCTCGTTCTAACTGACTAATCCTCTCAATTGCTTGATTGAGTTCATTCCATAGCTTTTCATTTTCTTTTTTTAGTTCTGTATAACTTGTTACTATGCCTTCTACTAATCTCTCTAATTCTTGCGCTTTTTCGTTCATTATACCACTCCCCCTTGCGTTTTACCAGATACCAAACACAATAAAGTTTGTAACTTTTGTGATAACAATAACTAACGGCTGCATTATCATAGGTAAAATCCACAATACAAGAAGTCCTAACAAAAATAAGATACCATAAACATTAAATTTTATGTACCACTCATATGATTTATTTGGTAAAAATGCGAGTAACATTCGAGAACCATCAAGTGGCGGAATAGGTATCAAAGAAACAAATCCAAGTGTTAGACTCCATTTTGATGATGTATATAAAAGGTTAAACATGATATTGGAATTTGAGTGTTTTGCAATAAGTCCGTAAGTTATTCCCAAAATGAAACTTGCGAAAATCCCGTACATAGAGAAAAAGAAAAGCCTCTTTCTACGCATTTTTACATAGTCAATAATTGGAGGACGAGTCCACCCAAATTCAAAAAACAAGAACGTAAATATACCAATTGGATCGATATAACCGAAAGGCGATTTCTTTAGGAAAAAAAAGATTTTTCCTCCATCTGACTTTATTCTTTTTTCTATCGTTAGGCTGTAAAGGAGGCATCTTATGAATTCTCTTGGCCAGCTTATAAGAAAATAAGATATAATGCCATAAACCAAGTTTTTAACTGAGGAATAAATCAGTTGTGACAAATATCCCCCTCCCAGATTTTACACCTTGCTATTTCCATCCTAATTGTATCTTTTTGTTTTTTGCATATTCTTTCACTTCATGAATTTCTTCTGGCTTCATATTATTCCACCAATAAGGCAAAACTGTATTATTTAAAATAATAGGGTCTTCTAAACCTGTTAATTTTCCTTTGTTGACTAAGTCTATCCAGATATCTGTGCCAACAATTGGTGTGAATTCATTTATTGAAAAATCAATATCTATCGAGGCACAGACGTCTACTGCATTTCGAACATCGTCTATACTTTGTTCTGGCAAATTTACCATTATGTACGCACTCACTTCTCTATGTGTATATCCAGCATTGTGCAGTATTTCAGATGCTTTAACTATGTCTTCATCTCTTACTTTTCCACCTGTGGTAAGCTGCAACTTTCCTGAGGTTTCATAACCAAGTTTAATAGTTTTAAAGTTTGCTTCGTAAAGCAAGTTAGCAGTTTCTTGGTCCAGCAGCCTTGCATGTATTCCGTTTGGTAGATGGAAAGTAAGCTTTTTATTGAGATTTTTTTCTACAATTTTTCTAAGCAAAGGTTTAAAATGTTTCTCTTTGTTAATAAGTATAGCATCATCAAAGAAAACTATATCTTTAATTCCATGCATCTGTGAAAATCTTTCTATTTCGTCTATTATCTTTTCTATACTCTTGAATTTCATTCCTTCCCAATTTCTATGAGCTATACAGTAAGTACATCTATATGGGCAGCCTACGGTTGTCAAGAGTACAATGTAACCTATTTTTGAATATAACTCATAAGCTGGCGAGATGTCAAGAAACCAGTCTTTATCTATCTGCGGAAGATTCCAATCAAGTAATTGATTTAAAAAACTTGGCAGATATCTCAAATCAGTCTTTGTGAATACATACACACCAGATTTCTTTGCAATGTGCGGCTGGTTTCTGGCAAAAAATCCCCCAAGTACAATGGGAACAGAAAGCTCTTGTTTTATTACGTTTATTGTATCAAAATACCCCGGATACCAGTACGTTAGTGTTGAAGTTACAAAGACCGCATCGATATCATTTTTTAAATCTTTTAGTCTTTTTCTGAATAGCTCTTCTGGCATGCCGTATCTTTTGTATTTCCTTGGCATAAAAGAAAGAATCTCTGGCTTTTTGATTTCTTTATATGGAAACTTACCGGTGCCGTAGAATTTATCTTTCGGTACATGTACGTAATTTGGAAGCTCTGTGTCGTATCTATTCATTAAATCTATCAATTCTACTTCGACACCAAGAGCTTTTAAATAACTTCCGACATAAAGCAATCCGACAGGTTTAAGCCAGAAATCGTAAGCTGCGAAATCTTCTATCCATGGATTAACGAGCAGTATCTTTTTTCTCTTCATAGAAGTAGTACATCCCTCGCAATGTCAAATCTTTATCGGTTATTCCTTCGACAATGTCTTTTACAAAAACAGATTGTCCACCAGTATGTATAATTTTGGGAACTGTTGTGAATTCAGTTAATATATTATCTACAACGTATTTTACAGCCCCAACAGTCGCATTTATAGTGCCTATTTGTATATTTGATTCAGTGTCCTTACCAACAAATACCTTAGAGGGTTTTAGTTCAACAAGCGGTAACTTCGCGGTGCCCTTGAACAAAGCGTTTATCATCATTGCAAAGCCTGGTATTATAGCACCGCCTTCGTATACACCATCTCGAAGCACTTCTATAGTTATTGCGGTCCCGTAATCGATTACTATACAGTTATCTCCATAGTCTTTCTTTGCCGCAATAACATCACAAACCCTATCAGCGCCGATTTCCTTAGGATAGTTCACATTCCAAAATATTTTATCATAATTTTGTGCATTCACAAAATATACTTCACCATTGCCGTATTTGTTTGCAAAATACTCGAAGACAACATTGACGGAAGGAACAACAGAAGAAACAACTATTGGTATGTTCTCTATGTAATCTTTGAAAAAGCTTTTTAGGAATGCGTATATTTCATCTTCTGTTTCGTATTTCGATGTAGAGATTCTGTATTTGTCAAACTCCCTGCCATTTCTCGTCAAAGCGATAGTTGTATGCGTGTTACCTACATCAAACAGAAGTACCACTTGTGTACCGCCACCTTTCTTTCACATTTCTTTTATGTGTTCATTTACCATCTTGTTGTAATATCAACTGTCGTTTCAGGTAGTATCTTGTATTTTTCTAAAATTTCCCTGACATCTTTTGTAACGTATATCCTTATTATTTGAATTAAGTTACTTTTCATGAAGTTGTAGGCAGGGTACTGTCTTACAAACTCTTCGAATGTCATAATATGGTGTTTCTTAAGTATATATATGTTACTTCTCAAAAATTCTTCTGGATGGACAATAGTAAGTTTGTATGGAGTATCTATTCTGAAAATTTCGTCGAAGTTACTAAGTGTATGTTTGATTATCTTTAAATCCTCATCATCAGCCACTTCCAAACATCTTTCGAGTCTTAATCTAATCTTCTGCAACAGATCACTTGCAATTCCTTGGCTTACAAGTGTTGGATCAACACCTTCAATTGAAAATGGAGTTTCGAGTATAACTTTCCAGAGATTTCTTGATTTCAGCCTTTCAACAATTTCGTAAGCCATGACGACATCAAGCTCAAGTGGTTGTAAGTCAAACTCATAATTTGATAGAGCTTCTTTGACTTCTTCGCCACCGCCATACTGTTCAACGAGGTTATTGAATCCGACTATAACTTCATTTATTATCGTTTGGTCAGTAAGGTCGAGGAATGTATGGAGGTTCATTACTCTTTCATCAAGCCTTAGGGCTTTATAAGACAAATCAAGGAGTTCTTGTATCATCATATCCGCTGCTCGTGAGGTTTTGTGAAAATAAACGTTTTTGTACATCATAAACCTTCCAAACAATATTGTATATATCTCGTCGACAACTTTCGAATCGTAAGCAAGAATGGTCCTTCCATCTTTTTCAACTATTCTTGAATTTCTTATCAATCTATCAATCGAACCTGTACCAAAGCCTCTTGTACCAGCATAATATGAATCTCTTAACACAAAATCAAGTCTGTCAGCCCCGAGAGGTCCTTGTACAATCGCAAAATCTATTGTGCCAGTAGTTTCACCTTCATATACTTTGATTACTTCTTCCATAAGTTGAGCAAAGTTTTCTTGCATGTTGTTAGAAAGTTCGCCGAGGGTGATTTCCAAATCTTCGAGGACAGCCTTTTTCAAAATTGAAGGGGACTCTTCGAATTTTCTTGCAAGCTCCTTAGGAAAGTATTCTCTTAGCAATCTCAACCTAAATTCATCGTGTCCGTCATTAAAGCCAAGCCTTTTGTAGACAACGTCGTCGAATTGATGACTAAAAGGTCCATGACCGATATCATGTAGAAGTCCGGCTAAGCGAAGTATTCTTACCTTGTCTGGTGTGTCGTAGAGATGTTCTGCGTAGATGCCTGAAAGATGCATAACACCAAGCGAGTGGGCAAAACGCGTATGTGATGCACCAGGATAAACGTACTCTGCACCAACCAATTGACTTAGATATCTAAGCCTTTGCATTGCTTTTGTATCAATAACCATTATTTCGATTGGGTAAAGCATAATTTCAGAATATACAGGGTCCCTCGATACCTTGTGGTACATTCAGCTTCCCTCCCATCTTCAACATACGAACATAACTATATTTTATCATATGCTTGCAAAAATTAGAAATACTTTGAATTATTATCCTTTTGATACCTCATGAATGTCGTTATGTTAATTTACATACTTGAAAATATTCCTTTTTTTGTTGTATAATTTTATGTATAATTGTAACTGTAATTAATAATTTCGGGGGGCAATATGAGTGGGACTTATTTTTCTTCCCACACTAATTAGAAGGAGGGGTTAGCTGTGAAAAAGGTATTTGTGGCATTTTTAGCTCTTTTGGCGCTTTCTCTATTTGCGGTGCAGGTAAACTACGGTATTTTTGAGGATCTTACAACCACGAACATATGGAACATGCTTGGCTCCGGTTCATCCTCTTGGAACTTCGTTGTTCAGTTGTGGAAATATCCTTCCTTGCTTAGCATGAACAAAGACGGTACTCTCATTCCATCCGCAGCTGTTGAAATTCCTAAGATTGAAAAGGAAGGAAACATGTACACAGTAACAGTAAAACTCAGAAAAGATATGCGTTGGTCAAACGGTGCTCCATTCACAGCAGATGATGTTGTTTTTACCTACACAACTGTAAAAAGTATGGAAATACCAGGTGGTAACTGGGGCGGTGCTTACGAACCAGAAAAAGTAGAAAAAATTGGCACTTGGACTGTAAAGTTCTACTTCAAAGAAAAGAAGACTATGACAATTTATTACGATACACTCATGACAGCGATCGTTTGCAGCAACTATTGGAAGCCAATAGTTGAAAAAGCAAAAAAGCAGAAAGATCCAGTAAAATGGCTCCTTTCACAAGAAGTTATCGACCCAGGTATAACATCACTCAACCTGGGAAAGGTTGAAAAGGGTGCATTTGTGCAGGTTAGAAAACAAGTGTCAGATGACAAATACTGGGGTTATCGTGAAAAGAATATTTACTATAAGGGTGGCGGATTTGCAATAGTCAACCAAAAGACAGGATTTAAATGGACAACTGGTAACACAAAACAGCCCGTAACACTTCAAGTTGAGAATGGACCATTTGTAGACACAATTGTTTACAAGGTATTTGGAAACAAACAAGTTGCTATCCAGGCGCTTATCGCTGGTGATATTGACTACATCTACAACCCAGTTGGATTAACAGCTGGTGAAGCAGAACAACTCAAAGGTCAAAAAGATATAAAGGTAGTTTCAAACCCGCAACTTGGATTCAGATATCTTGCATTCAATATGAGAAAGTTCCCAATGAATGTTAAGGAATTCAGACAAGCTATAGCTGCACTTATCGACCGTGATTTTATTTGTAACCAAGTGCTCCAGGGTAGGGCAATACCACTTGCGACACCAGTGCCACCTGCAAACAGCTTCTGGTACAACTCATCTGTAAAGACAATAGGTGAAGGTCTCAGTTTGGGTGAAAGATACCAGCTTGCAGTTAGCTTGCTAAAGAAGGCAGGCTTCAAATGGGATACAGAACCAGTTATCGATCCAAAAGATGCAAAAGAACCAGTTAAGACGCCAGGTAAAGGTTTAAAAGGACCGGACGGAAAGCCAGTACCAACACTTACACTCCTTTCACCGGGTATGGACTACGACCCAATGAGAGCCCAGACAGCAATGTACATCGAACAATGGGCAAAGAGCATCGGTATACCACTTAACTTAAAGCTCACAGATTTCAACGAAATAGTAACAAAGGCATTTGATGAAGTTGACTTTGATATGTACATGCTTGGCTGGGGTATTGGTAGAGTTCCAACATACTTCAGGTCATTCTATCACAGTAAGGAAGCTGCACCAGACGGATTTAACACACCAGGTTACAACAACCCAGAATTTGATGCACTTGTTGAAGAATTTGAATATTCAGATACATTCGAACAAGCAAGGAAAGCTATATTCGAAGCGCAAAAGATACTTGCAGAAGATCTGCCGTACATAATCCTCTTCACTAATCCAATGATAGAAGCTTACAGAACGTCAATCAAATTCCCATTCGAGAACATGCTCGATGGTATCCAAGGTTATTATGGATTCCCAGAAGGTGTAAAGAGAGTTCAGTGATTTTGAGCTGAACAATTCAATTATTGAATTTAAATACGTAAGGTCCCCCCGTAAGGGGGGACTATTAAATGAGACCAAAGAACAGTTCTTAAAAGCCAAAGCAATGGAACAAAAATTGTTTAAAGGGAGAGGTGAAGATGAAAAGTTGGGAACTGATTCTATACGCAGTTGCGATACCTTTGTTAGGTGCCTATTTTTCCCTAAGAAAGGGAAAGAAACCTCTGAACTACATCTTCCTCGTGATTGCACTCGCACTATATTATGGTGCACTTTTTAACGTTAAATATTTGTATCTCTTCAGTCCAAGATTTAACTATATAGTTGCACCACTCGTTTATTTCTATGGTTTTGACTTACCTGGTCTTGCAAAGTTTATAAGGAACAGAACGGCTCAGATTGTTTTACTACTTGTTATTTACGTTACTGTGGTATTTTTTATATTTTTGGCAATGCCTGGTGATTATACCACGAAATTTCTTGACCCAAAGTTAATGAGAAATCCTGAAATGTACGAAAAAGTGAAGAAGCTCTTTGGTGTAGAGGACCCGTGGTATGTAAAGTATTATAAACATATGAAAAACTTCTTCAATCTTGAAATGGGAATTTCCTTTAGTGAGTATCCGAAAAAAGTTGAAGAAATAATTGCCGAAAGACTTCCAAGAACGCTCTTTTTATTCTTGGCAAGTTCGATTCTTTCTTTCTTGCTTGGATTTGATCTTGGAAAAAGAATTGCGTGGAAAAGGGGTGGATTAGCAGATAAGGCAGCAACATTTGTTGGGATAATTTTCTGGACAATCTTTACCCCGTTCTACATGATAATAATTATATGGCTTTTTGCCGTTACTTTGAAATGGTTCCCGCTTTCAGGGTTCATAACTCCATCTAAGTGGTTTAGCGCTCCATTCAATGCTCAAAGTGTGTTCTTAAGATTACTCTGGACAGAATTATTCTTATTAGTGATGTGGATTATAGGAATCGTTATAGCGGGAAGATTAAAAACGCTTAAAGCAAAAAAGACAGCAATATGGACATCAGTTACGGTTGGGATCATAATTTCAATCGTTTATTGGGCTACAAACAGAATGGGTAGCTATGCACTGGATATAGTTTATCACCTTGCCCTTCCAACTATTGCACTCGTGACTTTGCATTTTGCTGGAGACATGCTCGTGATGAGAGATACAATGCTTGAAGTAATTAAAGAAGATTACATAACAACTGCGCGTGCAAAGGGATTGCCAGACAGAATCATTAGAGACAAACATGCTGCAAGAACAGCACTCTTACCACTTATGACAAGCTTTGTTATTGGGCTTGCCTCAACAGTTAGTGGTGGTGTTATAACCGAAACGATGTTCTCATGGAAAGGTATGGGATTAACTCTTCTTGAAGCCACTACTTCTCAAGATACACCATTAGCTATTGGTTCTCTCGTCTTCACCGGTGTGCTCGTTCTCTTCGCACACTTGGTAGCTGATATACTGTATGCATTCTTAGACCCGAGAATTAGATACTGAGCGAGGTGATAAAGATGGCGCAAAATCAGAACGCAGTGCAAAGTAGCGAGATCAAAGAATCAATTTTTAAGATAAAACTTAAACTCTTCATAAAGAATTTCAAAAAGAACTGGGCACTCTTTAGAGAAAGCAAAATGGGGATGTTCGGTCTTTGGGCAATTATAGCTTTTGGTATTTTTGGTGCATTATCGCCAATTGTTCTTAATATCCTTGATCCAAATATTTACGACCCAGTAACAGGATTGGATTCAAGAATTCTTTCAAGCAAATACATTACTAATTATCTTTCTACTCAAAACTTGGTGAAAGGTATAGAAATACCTACCGCTCAAATTTGGGTCTATTCCTTTATGGATAAAGGTGAAGCTTTTAAATCTTCTATGGAAAACCTTGTACGGAACTCACAATACGAAATAATGAATACGTATGCACCAGATAGCCTTAGACACCTACTTGACACAATTGCTGACAGTTACATACCAGCAAAGGAAAGACTATATTTCCAAAATAGCATCGCAGAACTTACCGAGAAAGGTTTGATAAAGTTTTCCGCAATTAATAGTGTTGTTGATATTGGAAATCGGGATAAATTCTCATATGAGAACTTCTCCGTGCTTCTTCAGAAAGTGGATTACGAAACCTTAGCTATTGCACTTTCTCCGTATAGAGATTCTGAAGAAGTTTCCAGGGTATTGCTTTGGTTTAGAAGTCTAAATAGGGAAAAGCCTGAAGTGGTAGATGATTTCAATAATAAGCTTTCTATGAATTTTACGGCAGAACAAGTGGAAGAAGCGAGTAAGAAAGCACTTGAAGCTGCTAAGACACTTGCAGAAGAAACTACAGGAGCACAATTATTTGTAAATTCCGACAGTCAGTTGGCAGATGTTATAAACAACGATGTTCTTAGCGTCCAAGACCTTGTGAATGCTGCTGCATTTTCACTCATTCAAGACTTACTTGTTTTGGGACATGAAGATAAAGAAATAATTAGCAACCTTGAATCTTCAAAGTTCAAAGAACTTCTCGAAATTTCTAAGGGGAAACTTTCTGATCTCTCGAAAAAAATGATATTCGAACCTGCATTCAGAAAATCGAGTATGACGTTGAAATCAATCGAAGAAGAAATGAAAGAAGCAGGTTTGGAATTATCACATAAAGATGTTGCAAAGTTCCTTGAAACTTATGCAGGTATGGAGCTTGCCAAGGTTTCAATCGACATTGGAACTGAGGCTCGGGCAAAGCTTGAAAATGGTATAAGGAAATACTCTCAGGATGCTTACAATGGGTTTGTCCACGAACTTAATAAGATATTCAAAGATATAGCCATGGCAAGGTCAATGATGGCAAAGTTGCTCAACGATAAGAACGTTCCGGACAATTACGAAATGCTTGGCAATGAGATAATTAAAGTTATTTCTGACCCAGTTTCTTCGCTTATTGCCTATGCATTTGGTGGGTCAAGTAAACTTCAAAAAGTTATTTCAGATATTGAGAATTCACAACTTGATGATTTCAAACGATTGGATATCATCGAAAAACTCAAGAAGTATGAAAACCAAGAACCTATTGAAGCAGTAAACTTCTTATTAGGTCAAGGAGATATAGATGAAGAGATTTATCAGAAGATGATCACCGAACATATAACTCATTTGGAAGATACCAAAGAATGGGAAAAGATATCTGTCCAGACTATCGAAGCTATGAAGCCACATACAGTAAAATGGGATAAGAAGTTTGCGGAAGAAAAGCTTGTTGAACTTTTCAACAGACTTTCATTGGCAAATAAGATTGGTGTTGGGCATCCTCTACCACCGAGCAAATGGCATTGGCTTGGCACGGACCCAGTTGGAAGGGATATATTTGTTCAATTAATGGTTAGTACACCGAGTGAGTTCGTTCTTGGTGTCCTTGCAGCACTTATAACAGTAGTGATAGGTACGGTAATTGGAACTGCATCGGCATATTATGGCGGTGCTGTAGACGTTGTATTCATGAGAATTGCGGACTTAATGATGTTATTCCCCTCAACAGCATTCTTGATTGTTTTGTCTGGTTTTATGACCATGAATCTCTTCAAACTTGCAATTATACTTGGGTTACTCGGAGGCTTTGGGGGAATTACGATTGTCTTGAAAGCTCAGGCACTTACAATAAAAGTCAAACCATACATCGATGCTGCGAGAGTCTCAGGCGGAAGCCACGGATACATAATCTTCAATCACATTATTCCGAACGTCATGCCTCTGTCATTCCTCTACATGATGTTTAACGTTACAGGTGCAATCTTTTCCGAGGCTGTTCTCAGCTTCTTTGGGTTGATGAAAGTAAGAATGTCTTGGGGATTGATGATAAATACCGTTTGGAGTTCTGGTTACCTTGGCTCCGGTAATATAGGAGCTAACTGGTGGATGTGGGTACCAGCAGGTGGTGCTATTACATTGCTTTGCTCCGCATTTTATTTCCTCGGTAGAGGTCTCGAAGAAATTGTAAACCCAAGACTTAGAAAGAGGTGATTTGCTGTGGCTGTTTTAAGAGTTGAAGACCTCAAAATGCACTACAAAACGAAAAAGGGGTATGTTAAAGCTGTTGATGGAATTTCTTTTGAATTAGATGCAGGAGAAAGCCTTGGTATAGTTGGGGAATCTGGATGTGGAAAAACTTCTGTCTCAATGACGTTGTTAAGGATACTTCCAGAGAATGCCGAATTCAAAGGTGGACATGTATGGTTCAATGATAATGGCAAAATGGTAGATCTCGTAAGTTTAGAAGAAGATGAAATGCGCCACTACAGGTGGAAGGGCATTTCGATGGTTTTCCAAGCTGCGATGAATTCTTTGAACCCAGTATATAAAGTTGGAGATCAAATAGTTGAAGCGATACTAAACCACTACCCCGACACACCAATTGACGATGCAAAAGCAAAAGTTGGAAAGCTTTTTGAACTCGTTACACTTGACCCAAAGCGAATGGACCAGTATCCTCATCAATACAGTGGCGGTATGAAACAGAGGGCAGTTATCGCACTTTCACTTTCATGTGATCCAAGGGTTATCATAGCTGATGAACCAACCACAGCACTCGACGTCATAGTTCAAGACAGAATCCTTAGAGAACTGAAGAAAATACAAAAAGAACTCAACATGGCAATGATTTATATCTCTCACGACATTGCGGTTATTGCAGAGGTCAGCGACAAAATTGCAGTTATGTACGCAGGTAAATTCGTAGAACAAGCAGATTCGACTACTATATTCAAACGCCCAATGCATCCATATACATTCTTACTAATGAACGCGTTTCCGAGTCATGTTGGTGAAAAGAAAAAACTCTTTACGATACCTGGAGAACCACCAAACTTGTTAGATCCACCAACTGGTTGTCGATTTGCACCAAGATGTCCGTGGGCAACTGATAAATGTAAAACCGAAGAGCCGGAATATCGCGAAGTCGAAAAGGGACATTACATTGCGTGTTGGCACCCGCTAACGGAAGAGGTGAGAAGAGATGCAACAAGAAAATAAAAAGAACGTACTTCTCGAGATAAAAAACTTGAAAAAATATTTCCCAGCGGAACGTGCACTTTTCTCCAGAGCAAAACACTTCGTTCATGCAGTTGATAACGTCTCATTTGAGATCTTGGATGGAGAATCGATAGGTCTTGTAGGTGAATCTGGTTGTGGTAAGACGACAACTGGAAGAATGGTTGTAAGATTGGAAACACCTACTGATGGTGTTATAAAAGTTCTTGGGAAGCCTATTGAAGAATATGACCGCATGGAATACCACGCGATGGTCCAGATGATCTTCCAAGATCCGTACGAATCACTTAACCCAAGAATGACGTTGTTTGATATCATCGCAGAACCTCTAAATATTCACAATATTGGAACATTAGAAGATAGAGAGATGAAGGTTGCTCAGATTCTACAAGAAGTTGGACTCACACCACCAGATAGCTTTCTGTGGAGGTACCCGCACGAACTGTCAGGTGGGCAGAGACAAAGAGTCGCAATTGCGAGGGCACTTGTTCTAAATCCTAAACTCATCGTTGCGGACGAACCAACATCGATGTTGGATGTTTCTGTCAGAACGGCAGTCATGGAGCTAATGATGGAATTACAACAAATTCATGGAATGAGTTACCTATACATAACACACGACCTTGCGGTTGCAAGATACATGGTTAACAGGATAGCGGTTATGTACCTTGGAAAAATCGTTGAATTAGCAGAAACTGAAGAACTGCTACACCATCCGATGCATCCTTACACAAGAGCTCTCATGGATGCAGTTCCTGTGCCAGACCCTGAATACAAAAGGAATGAACCAAATATCATTGGGAACATAAGTGCACCAATTGACCCACCGCCAATATGCAGATTCTATGACAGATGTCCATTTAGAGTTGACAGGTGTAAAACGGATCCACACCCAGAATTAAAAGAAGTTGCACCTGGTCACTACGTTGCTTGTTACTTAGTGCATGAAGGTAAAATAAAATAAAAAAGTCAATGCTAGATGATAATCCCCTTGTTGTCAGAAATGGCAACGAGGGGTTTTTCTTTTTTGGAAAAAGTTCCAAGAGCTTGAAATTATGGTTTCATAAGATGATAAAATAATAAAATAGTAAAACTTATAAATTGTCAAGGAGGAAGAGTTAGCATGCTCAGAATCAACAAGCTTGGCTTATTATCTTTTGGAGTGTTGATTGTCTTAATTATTGTTCTTAGTCTTTCGGCATGTTCTACTCTGAAAACAGTTGGCAAGATACAAATTTTGATAAATGTTAATACTCCCAAACCGGTAGAAACGAAGGACATAAAACATGGTCTTAATGCATACATCGACGAAGTGTCGAGTGTCGAGTTGATTGTTTACGATTCGGCGAACACGGAAGTTATTAGACAGAGTGTGAACAAAAATAAAGATATTTCATTTTCATTTGAATTACCAAGTAGTGGTACCTACAAGTTCGTTGTAAATGGAAAACGAAACGACAACAGCTTGGTCTTTACAGGTGAGAACACGCAAACGCTCCAACCAGGACAAAGTTACACAATTTCCATAGATACAAAATTTGTAAATGGTTATCTTACAGTCTTTGTAGATTTAGATGATGAGTTGTTGGTTATGTATGATGTTCAGGAATTAAGAGCTCTTCTAAAAGACAGCTCAGGTAATGTTATCAAAGACGAGAGTTTCCAGATAACACCACAAGCTACAAGATTAAGTATCTCTATTGACTGCTATCCAAGAGTGTATTCTGTTGGTATTTCTGCAAGGCTGAAGGATAAGGCAACTTCAGAAGAATGGAGTAACAATTTAGACGAAACAGCTGTAAGTGTTGAAATAAAATCTGGACTTACAAGTGTTTTAGATGGATTTAGGATTTTCTTTGACCCAGCAGAAGGTCATCCGCAGATTACATACAAATTCGGGGCACTCACTCCAACAATTACTGGTGCTATCTACAATGTTGATACGAACGAATTAACGATAAATTGGTCTTATCCTTCGACGATAGCTAACGCGAAATTTTACGTTTATCTTTTGTATAAAAACAACACCCTTTCTCTTAGGGACATAACAACTTCACACTCAAGTACACAAGAGCTCCTTGGGGTAGATTTTTGGAATGTGCAAAAAATTGGTGTCCGTGCGTTTGTTAATGGAAAGGAAAGCAAGATAGAATACGTTGACAAATCAAACGTCAATATCACGTCAATTAACGTACCCTTAACATCTTCAACAATGTACACCCTTTTCATACGCTCGTTCTACGATTCAAATGGTGATGGAATAGGTGACTTTTCAGGTGTTATCCAAAAGGTAGATTATTTGAAACAACTTGGTGTTGATACTGTCTGGTTCTTACCTTTCAACAAAGCCAAATCATACCATGGTTACGATGTCGAAGATTACTACGGTGCAGAACCAGACTATGGTACATTTGTAGACCTTGAGAACATGATAAAGGTGCTCAACCAAAATGGCATCAAGGTAATTATGGACTTAGTCGTTAACCACACTTCCGATACACATCCATGGTTTCTCGATGCGATTGAAAATACAACGAATTCAAAATATTGGAATTATTACATCATGACATTGGAAAATAGAGACGGATGGAACCACTGGCATTGGAAGATAAACTCTAAAGGGCAGAAAGTATACTACTTTGGATTGTTTGATTCGTCTATGCCAGATTTGAATTTTGATAACCCTGCAGTAATGGAAGAGATAAAGAGGATAATCGATTTTTGGATAGCGGTTGGGGTCGATGGTTTTAGGCTTGACGCACCAAAGCATTATAAAGGTTGGGACTGGAACGATGATATACCAGGTTCAGCATATTATGCAAAGCAGATAGAAAGTTATATCAGAAGTAAGCTTGGGAACGATGCAATCGTTGTTGGAGAAGTATACGATGGAGATCCGTCAGTACTTTCTCAATTTGCACCGATGCCAGCACTCAATTTCACGTTCATGTACAGAATCACTGGAAATCACGAAGGAAAAGACAATTTGCTCACAGAGACAATCTCCTGGGTCAACAGATCAACATACTATCTAAACGTGAACCACTTCCCATTTATTGATAACCACGATTTAGATAGATGGATTTCTGTATTGATAGGCCAAAAATATTCGGGTGACACGCAAGCGGGGATAAGACAATATCTGTTGACGAATGCTTTATTACTCTCACTTAATGGAATGCCAGTGATTTACTATGGTAACGAGATTGGCTTAAGGGGATGGAAATGGAGCAGTGAGCCTTGGGATTTACCAGTGAGAGAACCGATGCAATGGTATGCCACTCAACAAGGTGTAGGACAAACATGGTGGACTAAGCCTATATATCAACAGAAAAACATAACCTTTGGTAATGCAAATGTAGACGGAGCGATATATGATGACCCAAACGATGAAGTATCGGTGGAAGAGCAACAAACAGGTTATAGTATACTGAATTTCTTCAAACAATTCACTAACTTGAGGGCGAGCAATCCTGCACTTTCGAAAGGTTCGTTAACCATAGAAAGAGATTGGAAGAATTTATATGTGATTAAACGGGTGTATGGAACACAAGAAGTGCTTGTCCTTATCAATCTTGACCCAACATGGTCCAATAACTATACTGTGCCTGCAGGTTACAGATGGGTGTGGTATGCGTTTTTCAACGGTTCAATGTTTGAATTCGGACCAAAGAGTGAAAGTTCATTAGCAAACGATACGCATTGGACAGTTAACCCAAGACAAGTTTATGTATTTGTGAAAAATTAATCTCTTTGTGATCGTGGAATCGTACCAAAGAAGAATTTCTTTTGGATGAAAAGCTGTATAATATATTCTGGAATCAATATAATACCACCGCTGCTGAATCAGAGACATTGTAAGAAGTTACATAGTTTTTTACCTATTTTTTCAAACACACTTGAAAGGGGAGGTATGAAGTATGAGGAGAGTACTGTGGGTATTTGCTGCGGTTCTTGTTGGTTTACTTGTTACAAGTTGCGCGCTCTTTGAAAAACCACCACTACTGAAAACAGTAAGAGTTGACGGTAACCTTTCTGACTGGGGAAGCTATGTCTACACAGATGGCAACGCAACAGATTCTCAATGGAATAACGACGAAATCTACAAAGCAGGTATACTATTTGACGCAACAAACCTTTACATTGCAGGCGAGTTTGTGAAAAGTGGCATGAACAACTTTGCAGTGATCGTAGATTTTTCAGGTGTTACAGGTGCAACAGATACTTCTAAACATCCTTGGAAAAGGTCTTACAAATTTGAAAAAGGTGACGTAGACTTTATGCTTGAAACATGGGGCGATGGTTACAACGCTTGGAGATTTACATCGGCAGAAGCCACGGAAGTTAAAGCAACATTAGCTTCAACAACAACGGAAAATGGTCATAAAGTAGTTGAGATTGCGGTCCCACTTGCAAAATTTGGCATTACAGATCCAAACAAGCTTTCAGTAAAAGCTGCCTTCGTTCTGACAGGTGGTATAGGTGATGGCAAACAATGGGCTGGAGATTTCTATCCGAACCAAGGGTTTGAAACGGGGAATGGTGGTTACACAGCACCAGTCGTAATCAAGAAGACAATCTCTAACCCAACGAAATAAGCCTTAATGTCTTCAAAATTCAGAAGGGGCGAAAGCCCCTTCTTTTATGAAAATTACAAAATTACAATTTTTACACGTTCCGGAGGTGGTTTGATTGAAAAAGTTATCGAAGTACAAAATGCTGTCTCTTTTAATCTTTCCAATGGTAGTTTTATTCATATTTGGAACCGTTTCAAGTTGTATGAAAGTTTTAAATCTGCAGATTTCCGATGGAGTTTACGTTGTCGGTGAGTGGAATGATTGGGTGCCAACAGAAAGCGATAAGATGACAATTAGTACTTCGGAAGATGCATATGTCTTTGAATTGCCAGTTGCTTCAATTACATTTAATCCAAGTAGAGGCGGAAATGAATTTTCTATAGGATACTATAAAGTAATTTACAAACAAGGAGGAGTTACCAAAGTTTCTTCTGCAATACCAGTGTGGAAGGAAAACATGGGTAACGATTCAAAACTAACTATTTATGCAACACCAACAATAATGGTAAATGGTTCAGCAGTTGGAGTTGGAGATTCTGAAAAGCTGAAAACAAATCTTAAGAACTGGTCAATAGGTGGAGAAATTAATAGTTGGAATCTGACACAAGGAGTAATGACTTGGGATGATACGAACAAGGTCTTTGTTTACGAAGTGAAGAATTTTGCTGGTCAAAAAAAGGAGTACAATTACAAGCTTTCAAGGACAGACAATGATTGGAAACCTTGGGAAATGAACTACGATGGAAAGAAATACGATGCAGGAATGGGTCAAAATGCTTCTTTCTCTTTACCAGAGAATGGAACGTATGATTTGAAGTTTACGTATAATCCTAAGTTCTCTATCCTTGCGGTAACTTACACGAAGAAGTAGCTGTAAATTACTAAAAGAATTACCTTTGTGAGGTGGTGATAGCGTGAGAAATCAAAAATTAAACTTGACTTTTTTAATTTTAATATCGTTTACTGTAACCAGTTTGTTTGCCTTTCAGTCAAATTTTTCAGCAGGTTTTTCACTCCAGTATGATTTTTCAAATGAGCAATCAATCGCATCATTATCTACAGAATTCAGAATGAACCATTCTGTTTTTGGTAAGGACTTTGATTTGTCATTAAGTATGAAAAATGCAGATTTGGAATCGGCAAAGCTATCTCTTAAACTATTTGGAATTACCACAAATCTGTATAAGAATGTACTTTTCATAAAGACCACCGACCCGGTGATTTTGTATAAAGTTGACAGTGGTAGAGATGGTATGGATATTCAATTGTCAAATATCAAAGTGTTGTTTTCAGGTGATGTAATGTATGTAGATACGAAGCTTACATTTGTTCAAAGGATCGGTTTTATAGTAGGTAAGAGAAGTGGTAAATTTGATGCAGCAATTTACGGTTTACAAAAATTTGGTGGATTAAATGTTAATTATGAGTTAATCCAACAAGATTTAACAAAATTCGATATAAAGAACTCCGTTGGAATGGTTTCTGTCGCCGAAGGTAACTATAACTGGGGTGTTAGATACTTACTTGCCGGTGCTACGAATACAACCTTGGCACTCAGCCCTCAATATATAAGCAACCAAAACATCGTGAGTGCATGGTACAAATTCGGTTCACAACCTGCGTTCAGCACATATGTGAATACGAATTTCAGCTTTGAAAAGTTTTCCGATGATGCGTTAAAAAATACTGAGGTTGGCATGGATATAAACTATAGTGGTGCGTTCGTCAACCTTAAAAAGACAGGTTTTGCTGATGTTACAGGAGCAATGCCAACGGAGTGGGGAAAATTTAATGTAAGCCTTGGAACTACGTTCAGCTTCATGAACTTCTCGGGAAAATTTGCTTATTCATTCGGAAAACCTGCACACAATGTAGTTAATACAATCGGAGAAGTTTACTACGTAGAACTTGGCCGCTCGTTTGGAAATATGAACTTATTTGGTAAGTATCAAAAGATAATTGGTTACTATGAAGAAAAGGACTTTTTCTTTGGGGAACTTAAGTTCACTGGTTTCCAAAACGCAGATTTTGCAATTCAACTTGGAAACGGGGATTTTGCAGGAGATAATCCATTCAAACCAGTTGTAGCATTTAAAATCAACGCTTGGTGGTAATTTTTGAGAGAAAAAGTGGAGATTAGGAGGTGCGATTGATGAAGTTTTCTATGTCTTCAAATTCTTACAGAAAGGCATTTTTTGTTATTTTTTTAATCTTTATATTTTCAACATTATCACTTGCAAGGGTAGTTTACAAAGATGGTAAGGTTGTATTTACATTTCAGGCTCAGGCAAATGTGGTCTACCTTGCAGGCACATTTAATAACTGGAGTCCAACAGCATGGGCGATGAAGTTAGTTGATGGGGTTTGGACCTACGAAGCGGAATTAAAACCTGGAACCTACCAGTACAAGTTTGTTATCGATGGCAAGACCTGGAAAGAAGACCCGGAAGCCCCCGCCTATGTGGATGATGGGTTTGGTGGCAAGAACGGAATCTTCACACTTACAGATGATGGCAAGATAGTAGCTCCGGAAGGAACAACTCAAGCGCAAACTCAGCAAGGCGGAAAGAAGTATATACTGAATGAAAAAAGAGAGAATACTATATTTGTTGATGCTGATGGTTATGTGATTATTAGATATTACAATAAAGATGCCAAACAACCATTTATTGCAGGTTCTTTCAATAATTGGAAAGCAGATGAAAGCGCATTGTATTTTGTTGAAGATGGATGGTGGGAGGCAGTTTTGGAACTTCAACCTGGGATATATGAATACAAATTTATCGTCGATGGAAATTGGATAGCTGATCCGAATGCATTTGCATATACCGATGATGGTTTTGGAGGAGTAAATGCAGTTATCGAAGTTGCCCGTGAAGGAGGAAAGCTTGTTGTAAGAGCACCAGAAGGTGCGGTTAAAGAAGAAAAAGAAAAACAAGTAACAAAAGCAGAGGAAAAATCAGCTGTGGTAACAACAAAAGCAGGTCCTGGACTTTCAATTGTTGAGGGTAAGGTATATTTTGCGGTAAAAAAAGAAAATACACAAGAGGCTTATCTTGCAGGTTCTTTTAATGGATGGAACCCAAGGGCACAAAAGATGCAACTTGTTGACGGTTACTGGACTACAACACTCGCTCTTCAGCCAGGTGTGCACAAGTATAAGTTCGTTTTTGTAATTGGTGGAAACGATGTTTGGGAAGAAGATCCGCTTGCACCGGCGTACGAACCTGACGGGTACGGTGGCAAGAACGGTGTATTCAAACTCCTTGAAAAAGATGGAAAACTTGCTATTGAAGGAGTCGAGTCGCAAGGTGGTGGACTACCTGTAAAAGGAAAATACGAATTCACGTATTCGTTTAGCACTGATAGCAACAAAATCTTGGTATTTACCGGTGCGACAAATAAATTAACATTGACATTCAATCCAAATTCGGATCTTACTTTGTCAATTGCTTACGGTGGGGCAAGCATAGACAATGCACTTTTTAAATTGACAAACGATAAACTTACCATCGGTTTCCATTACAAAAGCGCATGGGACTTCCCAGTAACAGGTAAGGATACAGGAATCGTCTTTTCCTACGACATCGCAAAGAACACAAAATTTGTCTTCGGTTTGGGATATGAAAATTCGGAACTTCCGTTGGTCGCGGGAGTCAAATTCGGTGGACTAAGTGTATACGGTGCTAAAGGATATTTCACAAACGATTATTCTGTCCTCGCCCAATATTCACTTGAAGTGCCATTCACACTCTTGCTTACTGGAATGTACAGTCTTGATAATACATACTACTTCAGATTTGATTTTGGAACAGAACAATTAGCACTTGGTGCAGGATTTGACGGTGCAATCATGGATTTCTATGCATCATCAAGAATTTCAACTTACGATGTTCTTTTGCAAGGAAAACTTGACCTTCAGCGTTCTGATTTGACCCTTGACGTTACTGCAAAGGCAGATACTTACAAATTTGGCTTGGGATATAAACTCTCAACACAGACTATTTCACTCTCAGCTGGAACGTTTGATAAAGAAAAAGAACTCAATTTAAAGGTATCTTTTGATAATTTATCAGACATACCTAATTCAACAAAATTGACACTCAGCGGTGCTGTCAAATTCTAATCTTAATATTTTGGAACTCAAGGACCCGGGCTTGAAATGGAAATTGCCCGGGTTTTTCGTTTTGGTTTGTGAGTTTTATGGTAAAATATCAATAAGTATTTGGTAATATGCAAAACGTAAAAGAACTGGGATTGGAGGAATAGCATATGAAAGCGTTGTATGCTCAGTCTGGTGGTGTAACGAGTGTTATAAACGCGAGTGCGTATGGGGTTATTGACGAGGCGAGAAAAAACGGTCTTGAAATATACGTTGGTATTAATGGGGTAACTGGAATACTAAAAGAGAAGTTCTTAGATGCTACAGAACTTGATATTGAATTTTTAAGATATACACCCGCGGGGGCTTTCGGTTCGTGCAGAAAGAAATTGAAAAGTGAAGCCGATATAGAGAAGCTGTTTGATATATTCACGAAAAATGATATTAGGTACTTCTTTTATAATGGTGGAAACGACTCTATGGATACAGCTTGGAGATTACAAATGGAAGCGCAAAAGCGTGGTTACGAACTTAAGGTAATTGGTGTACCAAAAACGATAGATAACGACCTACCACATACGGATCACTGCCCCGGATATGGTTCATCAGCAAAGTATATAGCAACGGCTATGATGGAGGCTGCACTTGATTTGAGAAGTATGTACGTTGATTCTACGCAAGTATTTGTAATGGAAATCATGGGTAGGCATGCAGGGTGGCTTGCTGCAGCGGCTGGCCTCGGATGGATCAATGGCGTAGGTGCGGATGTTATTCTCCTTCCCGAACAACCATTCAATAAAGATGAATTTATTGCAGCAGTTGATAATGTTGTTTCAAAAAAAGGGTACTGTGCAATAGCTGTTGCTGAAGGTATTAAATATCCAGATGGATTCTTTGTTTCAGATATGGGATTTACGGACAGTTTTGGTAATCGCCAGCTCGGTGGTGTTGGATTTACTATTGCAGGTATGGTAAGGTCTGAACTTGGTTTAAAGACACATGTGGCTATACCAGACTATTTGCAAAGAAGTGGAAAACATATTTCAAGTGCAACGGACGTAGAAGAAGCTGAGATGTGCGGAAGAATGGCCGTTAGATATGCACTTGAGGATAATTTTGGAGTTATGGTTATAATGGAGAGAATTTCTGACGAGCCTTATCAAATAAAATACTCTTCCGTACCACTGAATATCGTTGCCGAACAGACAAAGATGTTGCCAAAAGATTATTTTGAAAAATATTCGGTCACTGAAAAGTTCTTTAAATACGCTTTACCATTGATACAGGGGGAGTTCTACCCACCATTTAGGAGTGGTTTACCTGATTACAAATTAGTCGATTTAAAATAAAATTATCCTAAGAATAGAGGGATTCTGTATGTCAATAATTATATTGATAGCGATTTTAAGTGCTTTGGTTGTTCTAATTTCATTTTTTTCATTCACAGCCCCAGTGTTAGTTTGGATAATAGGTACAGTAACCTTCTTGATAATGCTTGCAGTTGCTTACTTTTTTATTCTGGCATTAGTTCCAATCATTGCAATAGGATTCTTGATATGGATAATCTATAGTGCATTTAAAGGTTGGAAGAAAAGATAATTATGTAATTCTTATGCATAACACAAAAAGCCCGGGTGAGATGTCTTTTTCGCTGATCCCGGGTTTTTCTTATTAATTTCGAGAATTTGATTTCTTTCGGTAGATACATCTCAGTGCCTGCGCAGGTAAGACATTCTAAGATAGCCTCAAAACTCTCAAAAAAGCTAAAAAGATTAAAAATGGGGGTGTGTAGGATGAAACGACTTTCGGTGAGGTGGATAGTTGGATACGACGAGAATAACGAGCCAATCTTTCGTAGACAAAGCATACTTGTAGACGATAATTTTGACGTTGCGAATGCACAGGCTGTCGTTGATATGCTTGATAAGTACTCAAAGTATGCTTGTAGAGATGCTCAGTTGGTAACGACAGAAAGCGTGGGTGATATGTTATGAAAAGATTGACACTTATGTTTAGAAAGTTTGATGGAAACAGAACAATAACTTATAGATTGAACATTCCAGAGCCAGTTGATGCAATTGATCCTTCGGAACTTAGCCAAGATATGTTGCAACTTAAGAATCTTGGAGTAATTCCACAAGGGTTTGAACCAGACGAAGCAAGGATAACGGAGACAAATGTCCAAGTACTTGTTAACTTGATTGAATAAGATTAAGTGTTAGTATTTCGCAGGTGATTATTATGAAATGGATTTGGGATATTGTAAAACTCTTTATGTACTTAGTTGAGAGACCTGGAGATGGAGAAAAGAAAAAATCGGAAGTTATGGAGCTTATGGATGAATTATACGATGATTTGAATATCCAAATTCCAAGGGAACTCTACCATCTGATTGTTTCTTCAGCTATAGATTATCTTGCATTAGTATTATTCTAAATTTCAGAGTACTTTTACATATATCAAGATATATCAAGCGAGCCTCGGGAGTAATATTCGAGGCTCGCGTCTTTCACTTTTCAGAATATATCTTCCCACTCATATTTATTATTTATGTGAACAAAATGAATCCCAACCTTCTCACAGGCCATATCAAATTCTGTATCGCCTATCATGACGCATCTGGATGCAGGAAGATGGAGTTTTTCGATAATCTCTTTGAAAAACAATGGATTTGGTTTTGCGTATGTGCTGTTCTCCATGTGAGCAATGTCATAAAAAAGTTCTGGCTCTAATCCAGCAAACTTGATGCGTTTGTAAGTTGCAATTTGTGGAAATAGTGGATTTGAGGCAAAGGTGAGCTTCTTTTTGGTTAACTTTATGAATTTTATTAATGGTTCGTTTGGTTTGACGATACTTTGTAACTCGTCGAAGTCGTGAGCGTAGAAATCGTTGAAAATCTTTATCCATTCTTCCTTTGATTTGGTTGACTTTTTTGAGATTGCATCTGTGAATTTTTTCATACAGGTTTTTGGTACTATCGGGATTTTTTATTACTTCCTCAACCGAAGACATGACGAGATTGAGGACAGTTTCAAAATTCATACCCGCTTTTTTGGAAAATAACGAAAAATATACTTTCACAAATTCCGACTCAGCGTTTTCTATAATCGTTCCATCGTAGTCCAAAAATATGTACTCAAAAGCCACATTCCCACCCCGCTGTACTGTTGTATCTTAAACTAAAGCCTTTTTCCAGTTGGAGAATCTGAAGAATGCATATGTGAGGAAAAAGACTATGATATTACTTATTATCATTCCTACGAAAATACCCTTAAATCCAATTGTCGCCGCGAGAAGTGCTATTATTGGTATTCTTATGCCCCATAATCTTAGTATGTCTCCAATCATTGTAAGGACAGTCTTTCCAGCACCAATTAGAGCGTTGTTGTAAATCATGTAAGCTGTGAAGATGGGCATGGAGAATGAGACGTATTTAAAATAGAGGTTACCCATAGCTATAACTTCTGGATCATTTATAAAGAATTTTGTCACCTCTTTTGCATATATAAACGTAAGAAGAGAAAGCACACCTATAATAGAGACATTCCAGAAGAATGCCATTCTGACAGTTCTTTCCGCATCATCGTATCTTCTTGCACCAACAAATTGTCCCACCATGGTTGAAACAGCGCCAGCCAATCCGAAAGATACCATTGAAACGAGGTTCGTTACTCTGTTTCCTATTCCATAAGCGCTGATTACTGCCGGACCAAACATAGCAACGTATTTTGTTACTACAGCAAACCCTGCAGATGTGATGGACATTCCAAGAGCACTTGGGAGTCCAAGTTTTAAGATTATTGATATATTCTTCCAATCAGGTTTAAAGTCTTTCCTTTCAACTCTTACAGCTGCACGTGAAGAAAAGACGTGTTGTATGCTTACAGCTGCTGCAACGAACCTTCCAATATTTGTTGCCCACGCAGCACCCGCAACACCAATTTTCGGGAAAGGACCTATGCCGAATATCAATAAAGGGTCAAATATCATATTTATGATATTCATAAATAACGTCATTCGCATTCCAAATTGCGAATCACCGATTGCACGCATTACTGATGTGGTCGAATTTACTATAAAAACAAGAGGAAGACCAAGCATGTCTACAATGTAATAACTAATAGCATATGGAATTATCTCGGGACTTTTTCTAACAACTATGCTGGAAATAATTGGTCTGGTAAGGATTATACCGATCAACGTTGAGATTATCCCAACTGTTATAGTGACAAGATAAAGTTGACCAGCAGACCTTTTGACTTCCCATATATCTCCCTTTCCAACATTTTGTGATACAATCGCTATCCCTGCGTTTGAAAAGCCAATTGCAAGGGACAAAAATGTAAAAATAACTGGCCAAGTGACAGTAGATGCCGAGAACTGTACAGGTCCAAGTTTACCAAGAAAATACGAATCCACTATGTTGTATATTGTTTGAAGTGAGTTTGAAACAATCAACGGCCACGCTAAGTGAAATATTGAAAAACCTATGCGTTCTCTTAGTACATCAACCTGCGCCAATACCCTCACCCCTTTAGAAAATATTAGAAAATACCATGTAGATAAGTAACATTTTTAATACTTCGTATAGCGAACCATTTCACTTTCTATTTTACCACATCGTTCGAAAAAGACAATCGAGGAATACAGATGAAAATATCAAGATGAAGCTGCTTATAATCATACCAAAAAGTGAAAAAGATATTTTCTTGAATTCTTAGGGTTTAAGATATATAATTATTCACGCAAATAAGATAACGTATCTCCGCAATTCGAGGGGAGCGGACAGGCGCGGGCAGCCACACATGGCTGACTTGAGGAAAGTCCGGACTCCGTGGGCAGGATGCTGGCTAACGACCAGATGGCGCGAGCCATGGATAGGGCCATAGAAACGGAAACCGCCCTAAGATTATTAGGGCAAGGGTGGAAAGGTGAGGTAAGAGCTCACCAGCGATGCAGTGATGCATCGGCTTGGCAACCCACATCCGGAGCAAGGTCAAACAGAGGGTTGGGCGAGCCCACCCTTATTCCCTCGGGTAGGCCGCATAGACAGATGCCTGTCGAAACAGAATCCGGCTTACGGCTCCCCTCGGTTTGTTTCATAATCTATTTTTTCAAGATTGCTAAGATTGATCATAAAAAAATAGTGCCGTACACCCCGCTTCGACGTGCCCAGACCCGGTCGCGCATGTTCTAAATGGCTCCAGCCGGGCACTCCCACGGCACACACTTGCCTACTTAGGGCTGCTTCCTTCCGGACCTGACCCGGTTCGCAGGTAGTTGTTGCGTAGGACCCAACTTTCGTCGCCACTGAACATGCCGATACCGAACCCAGGTAGCCTCAGTCGGGGAATTCAGCCCCGCTAAGGTGGGTTTCGGGTTACAGGGGACCACCAACCCCCCGCTTAGTACGGCACCGGATAAATTCTACCACGTTTTTTTGATTTTTCAATTATCAAATTTTGTGATATAATAAATACGGCTTGTAATTTGTCTATGCCAGCAGATTGCAGAACGTCAGAAAAAGGGGGAGAGTATATGGATATCAGAAAAATGACTCTCGAGGAACTTTGCTATAAAGTTAGAGAAAAGACTCCAGTTCCAGGTGGTGGAGCAGTTGGTGCAGTTACCGCAGCGCTCGCAGGTTCATTGAATTCAATGGTTGCAAATCTCACTCTGGGAAAAAAGAAATATGAGAATTTTGAAGGTATAATGCAAGAGGTACTTGAGAATATGGAGCTTGTTATTGAACGGACGTTGAAACTTGCGAGTGAAGATGTTATGGCATTTGATAAGGTAATGGGGGCCTTCAAGCTGCCAAAGGAAGACCCAGAAAGGGAGAACAAAATTCAAGAAGCATTGAAAGACGCAATAAGAACCCCATTTGAACTTGTTGAATGCGCAAGAGATATTCTTAAACACAGTGAAATAGTCGCAAAGTGGGGTAATCAAAATGCCATTTCAGATGCGTTTAGTGCCGCTGAACTTGCCAGAGCTGCATGCAAAATAGGTGAATACAATGTTATGATTAATCTAAAGTCTCTGACTGACGAGGATTATAAAAAGAAGCTTCTTGATAATATGTATGAAGTAATCGGTGAGGCTAAAGTTTACTACGAGAGAATACAGGAGTTGGTAAAAGAAAATGGGTTCTCTAAGATTTGAGATTCTTAAAACTGAAGGTAATGCAAGGCGTGGAAGAATACACCTTCCACATGGGGTTGTTGAAACCCCAACGTTTATGCCCGTTGGAACGAATGCTAATGTAAAGTTGGTCACACCACATACATTAAAAGAAAATAATGTTCAAATTATCCTTTCAAATGCATTCCACCTCTATTTAAAACCAGGACTGGATGTTATACGTGAATTTGGTGGAGTCCATAACTTTATGAATTGGGATAGACCTATTTTGACAGATAGCGGAGGTTTTCAGGTATTCAGCTTAAAGAAGGGGCAAAAGATTACTGATGACGGTGTGTGGATAATGTCACCGATTGACGGTTCTAAACATTATATCACTCCTGAGCTTTCTATGGAAATCCAGGCAACGCTCGGATCAGACATAGTTATGGCTTTTGATTATTGTGCAGACCCAAAAGATGGTTATGAAAGGGCAAAAAAGGCAGTAAAGCTTACAACAAAATGGGCAAAGAGAAGTTTGGAACATTTGAGGAGGATTTCACATCAGGCACTCTTTGGTATTATTCAGGGAGCTATTTACGAAGATTTGAGGGAACTGAGCCTTAAAGAAATAACGCAATTTGACTTTGACGGTTTTGCAATAGGAGGACTAAGTGTTGGAGAACCTCGAGAAGTAACTATAAAAATGGTCGAATTTGTTGGACCGCGTATGCCTGAAAACAAACCAAGGTATTTCATGGGTGGAGGCTCACCGGATTTGCTTGTTGATTTAGTTGCTAATGGTGTTGATATGTTTGACAGTGTATTTCCAACACGAGTTGCGAGACATGGACTTGCGGTGACTTGGAATGGTAAGTTCAATATCCGTTCTGCAAGATACAAGTACGATAAGACACCAATTGATGAGAATTGTACATGTTATACTTGCAGAAACTTTTCAAAAGGATACCTTAGACATCTATTCGATAGAGAAGAAGTACTTGGACAGATTCTACTGACAATCCATGATATACACTTTATGATGGAATTTGGTGAGAAGATGCGTGAAAGTTTGGACAATGGTATGTTCTATGAGTTTCAAGAGAAGGTGAAAAGAGCTTATGAGAAGAGCAACAATTAATTTATTACTCTTTTTGTGTATATTTACGGTAGCCTTTGCAACTTTTTATGAAAATCCAGTGTACCTTTTGTCTGGTAAAAATTCTTTACTCTTAATGTTTGAAAGTTACGACACCTCCAACTTTAACTTCTCAGTTGCATGGCAGCAGAGAGAAGGAGAACTTTTTGGCGAACTTGGTTACACAACTAATTCTTTGTACACAGAAGGAATTGTCAATTACAGGATCGTCGATGTTTCAAGATTGTATGCGCTGAACATGAAGTTGAAAATCTTACCTTTGGATAAAAAGGTTCTGATGATCGATGCTGGCGGTCTAATGAAAGCTTCCGATTCAATAATTCTTAGTTTTGCAATACACAACCTTAGACTTTATTCCGAAGAATCGGAGAATGCTTTGCCTGTTTTTGATGTTGACATTCAATATTTACTTCCATATTCATTGGCAATGAATTTTGGAGTTTTGAATTACGAAACAAAGTACCTTCATTTTGATTTTGGTATCTCATCTGGAAAGATACTGCCGATCGGTGAGTTATACGTCTCTTATGCACCAGTTTATAATTTCATTGAGGGAAAGATATACCATCTTCTTAGTGGGAAGGCATCGTTTGTTTTATCAAACTACATATTTGTAGTGAAGGGTTTTTATAATTTTAGCGATGTCGTTCCAGATTTTAATGAACTTAAATCAAAATATGGTGTTTGTCTATCAATGGGATTAAGCCTGTAAGTATTTTATACCTGGGTGTGATGATATGGTGAGAGTTTTAAACGAAGATGATATTAGAAGGTCTTTAATGAGGATTTCGCATGAGATTCTTGAAAAGAACAAAGGAGCTCAGGACTTAGTATTGGTTGGAATAATCACTCGTGGTGTGCACCTTGCAAAGAGAATATCAAAGAATATAGCTATGATAGAAAATGTTGAAATACCTGTTGGAGCACTCGATGTTGCACCTTTTAGGGATGATGACAGGCGAACTTCAAGAGAAGAAGACAAAAGCCAAATTGATTTTTCTGTTGAAGGTAAAAAAGTCATTCTCGTAGATGATGTTTTATTCACTGGTAGGACGATAAGAGCAGCGATGGATGCCATCATTTCACGTGGACGTCCAAAATCCATACAATTAGCTGTGTTGGTTGATAGGGGTCATCGCGAGTTCCCAATAAGACCTGACTTTGTTGGTAAGAACATTCCCAGTTCAAAAGATACGGAGTTGGTAAAGGTAAGGCTTAAGGAAGTAGACGATGAAGATGGAGTGTACATATTGAAAGTTGGTGAAGAAATATGAGGGGTGAAATTGAATTCAAGGGCAGTTATGCGTTGTTAAAGGTTCGACTTGGAGCTGGTGAACAGGTACGAGTTGAACTAGGAGCAATGGTTTATATGAGGGGACCTGTAAACGTTGAAACTTCAACAGGTGGTGTTTGGAAAGCATTTAAGCGTGCTTTTCTCGGTGGCGAGAGTTTCTTTATGAATACCTACACCTCGTCTGGAGATGGAGAAATAGGTGTTGCCCCTGAGCTTCCTGGAGATATTGAAATAATATCAGTTAATGGCACTTTGTTTGTTCAATCAACTTCCTTTTTGGCTAGTGATGTTCAAATCGATGTGGATGTTTCTTTTGGTGGCTTTAAATCATTCTTTGCAGGAGAGGGAATTTTCTTACTAAAGCTCCAGGGCTATGGTGATGCCGCAGTTGCTTCATTTGGTGGTATAAGTATTGTAGAGTTGCAAGTTGGAGAAAGAATAACAATCGATACGGGGTATGTTGTTGCTTTTGATGGGAGCGTAAGTTATAGCGTAAGAACGTTTGGTGGTATAAAGTCTACAATATTTGGTGGAGAAGGTTTAGTTTGCGACTTTACAGGTCCTGGCAGAATATATATACAGACGAGAAACTATCCTGCATTTGTAGAGTGGATAAGGTCACTTTTACCGAGAGAAACAGGCAGCAGATAATAATAATACGATTAGCGGATTAAGGGAGGCACATAGAATGAGCATAAGACTCTTTGGAACAGATGGTATAAGAGGAGTTGTTAACGAAGAACTAACTGCTGACATTGCCTTTAGGCTGGGTAACGCACTTGGAAAGTACGTGGATAAGAGAATATTCATTGCAAAGGATACGAGGGCGAGCGGTGATATGCTTGAAGCTGCAATTATAGCTGGTGCAACTTCTGCCGGTGCGACTGTTTATCGTTGTGGTGTTCTTCCAACACCAGCCCTCGCAATTATAACCAAACTTGAAGATGCGGTAGGAGTGATGATTTCTGCTTCCCACAATCCACCTGAGTTTAACGGATTGAAAGTTATTTCTAAGGGTTTCAAACTTCCAGATGAAGTTGAAGAGAACCTTGAAAAACGTATGAAAGAGCTTCACTACGCAAGTTACAATGAAGTTGGCTGTGTGGTGGACTATAAGCTTGCATTCGAAGAATATACAAACTATATATTACAACAATTTTCTGACCTTGATCTGACGGGATTAAAAATACTCGTTGATGCAGGAAATGGTGCTGCCTACGAAACAACACCGTATGTCTTAAAACAACTTGGTGCCAAGATTGAAGTTATTAGTAACTCACCCAATGGTTATAATATAAATGTTGACTGCGGTTCTACGAATCCTGATATAGCGCGTGATAAGATGACGAACCATTCACTTGCTATACTTCACGATGGTGATGCGGATAGATGTATATTACTCGATGAAAAGAAACAAGAAGTCCATGGTGACAAAATGATTGGAATTTGTGCACCTCACATGAAAGATGAAGGAAGACTAAAGAATTATATAGTTGTTGGTACTGTACTCTCGAACATGGGACTCGAGGTGTTTTTGAGAGACCACGGTATAAAGCTACTGAGAACAAAGGTTGGGGACAGATATGTTCTTGAGCAAATGCTTGAAAAGAGAGCAACTATAGGCGGTGAAAGAAGTGGGCATGTGATTTTCTTGGATAGGTCAACGACCGGTGATGGACTGATAACTGCTTTAGAAACGTTGAGAGTAATGGTCAAATCAGGCAAGAAGCTCTCTGAACTTGCAGATAGCGTACCTGATTATCCTCAGATAATGATAAACGTTAAGTGCAAAAACAAATTGATCGTCGAACATCAAGAGGTTAAGGCACTCATCGAGAAATACAAGCGCGACGATATAGATATAGTTGTAAGGCCTTCTGGTACTGAACCACTTGTGAGAGTCTTTGTCCAGGGACCAGATGAAGAGTACATATCAAATGTGGCTTACGAAATATCTGGAAAGATAGAAGAACTTACGAAAGGAGAGGAAGAGTAATGCCAAAAGAAGAACTCAGAACGGCTGTTTGGAATAAGTTGAAGGAAGTTATAGACTGGGAAATAGGTCTTGATGTAGTTACTCTTGGATTGGTTTACGATATTAAAGTTGATGATGCAAACAACGTTAAAGTAACGATGACAATGACTACGCCAATGTGTCCGCTTGCAGGTGGAATTTTGAGTGACGCTGAGATGAAAGTTAGGTCTGTCGAGGGTGTTAATAACGTCGAAGTGGAACTTACGTTTGATCCACCATGGACACCTGACAGAGTAGATCCAGCTATTAGAAAACAACTCGGGATATGAATCAATCTCGGAACCAGAGAATTCTAATATGACGTTCTTGGAGGTTATAAGAATTTACAAAGAAAAAGGGCTTCCCGAGCGGGAGGCTCTTCTTTTGATTGGTAAGATAATGAACAAAAAGAAAGAGTATATATTAGCCCATATAAATGAAGAATGTCCTGAAGACCACTTGGAAGAAATCATACAGTTATTTGAGAAAAGGAAAAACGGTTATCCACTTCAATACATCCTGGGCGAGGTTGAATTTTACGGTCGCACTTTTTATGTAGAAGAAGGTGTACTGATACCTCGATGGGAAACGGAAGGGCTTGTCGATATTTGCAAAGAGTACATCCATAAGTATAATCTCAAACGCGTACTTGATATAGGTGTTGGTAGTGGTGTAATAGCTGTCACTATTGCTGTAGAATGTAAAAGCGTACAAGTTTACGGTACAGATATTAGTCATAAGGCGATATCCGTTGCACAAAAGAACGCAATGAGATATAGTGTCGATTGTGATTTTAGGCTTGGTGAATTTGCCGAGCCTTTTTTAGACGTTTTTGATAACATAGAGCTCATAGTTTCAAATCCACCTTATGTGAGAGAAGGTACTGTGATTCAAAAAGAACTCGAATATGAACCAGCCGAAGCGCTATTTGCTGGTTACGATGGATTGAATTTTTACAGAGAATTCTTTAAACGTTATAATTTGGAAGGTAAAATAGTGATAATGGAGATTGGAGATGATCAAGGTAACTACTTATCAAGTTTAACTGGAGGAAAGGTACTCAAAGATTTGACCAGCAAAGATAGATATCTTGTTATTGATAAATTGATTAGTTGAAAGGAGGCAAGTAAAAATGAAGGTTGTGTTGATGCAAGATGTTCCAAAGCTTGGGAAAAAAGGTCAGATTGTAAGTGTTTCCGACGGATATGCAAGAAACTTTTTAATTCCAAAAGGTCTTGTTAAAGAAGCCACACCGGAAGTATTGAAAGAACTTGAAAGGCAAAAAGAAGAAGAAAAAAAGAGACAGGAAGAACAAAGAAGGGTGAGTGAAGAACTACTCTCAGAACTTCACAAGCATGTTTTTAAGATAAAAGCAAAAGCTGGTGAAGGTGGTAAATTATTCGGTTCTCTCACGAATGCTAATGTGGCTGATGAAATTGAAAGAGTTATAGGTAGAGAATTCGACAAAAGGTGGATTATTATCGATTCTCCAATTAAGAGCGTTGGATTATACGATGTTGTTGTAAAATTGCCAAGTGGAGTTTCCGGAAAGATTAAGGTTGAAGTAGTGAAGCTTGAGAATTAAGTATCGTTGATTATTAATTGCAAAAGGGGTTGAAAAGTTGAATATAACTGCATTTTCTAAAGCGCTCTATTCTACGTGGATTTATTATTCGCCTGAGCGGATACTCTTCGATGCTGGCGAAGGCGTTTCAACAATGTTGAGTAATAAAATTTATGCTGTGAAGCATGTATTTCTTACTCATGGGCATGTTGACCACATCGCTGGATTATGGAATATAATTAATACGAGAAACAACGCTATGGGTGATAGAGAAAAGCCACTTACAATATACTATCCCTCTGATAATAGAGGAATAGAATTCTATGCGGACTTTCTCAAACGAGCAAATAGCGAACTTAGGTTCAAACTCGACTTTATTCCACTGAAGGCTGGAGACAGAATTCCTCTCAGAAATTCTGGAAGTGCGAATAGATATATAACACCTTTTAGTGTAGTCCATACTTACAGTGAAGCCGCTTTCGGATACCATGTGATAGAAATTCGTAAGAGGCTCAAGGAGGAGTACAGAAATCTTCCAAAAGATGAAATTGCAGCTCTTGTGAAATCAGTCGGAAGTGAGCAAGTAACTGAGACTTATGAAAAAAAGGTACTTACAGTATCTGGTGACACTGTCTTACTAAGGAAAGAAGATGTTATGGACACGGAGATACTATTCCACGAGTGTACCTTCTTGAAAAAGGAAGATAGGAAATTTAACAATCACGCTTCTTTGGATGAGGTTATTGAGTTAGTTAAGGGTGCTAATGTCCAGATGCTTGTTTTGTACCATATATCTTCCCGATATGTAAGGAGTATTGAAAAAACGCTCAGAAAGGTTGTTATTCCTGGAACTAAGATTTTGTTTGTGCATCCCGAGAAGATATTTGAACTCTAAATGATAAAAATGATAAAAAGGGTTGGGTTGAGATTTGAGAAACATAATATTCATAAGTGACCTCCATATTGGAGATGGTAGTGAAAAAGATGATTTCAACCAAGACGAACTCTTTGCAACATTTCTTAGAGATTGGAATACTCTTGAAAACCCCGAGATGGTTATCGTAGGTGACGGATTTGAAATTCTCGAGTCTGACGAAGTGAAGCATCACGGGTTGAAACCATTTTGGGAACTTGTCAACTCACTTGATGGAAGGCTAATCGAAAGAATATTTCAAGCCCATCCAAAGGTTTTTCAAGCTCTTTCAAGTTTCAAGGGGAAAGTATGGTACGTGATAGGAAATCACGATTATTATATCTTAAAAAACGTGAAGCTCCAAGAAAAATTGAAAGAGAAGATTAGTAATATAGAGATAGTTCCATATTACTACGATGAGAGAAGTGGGATTCTTGCTGTCCATGGGAATCAATATGATGCGATAAACAAATTTGAGAATGCAAATGGTGATATAATTCCACCACTTGGAGATTTTATTGCAAGGTACATGATGATAAATTTCGATGATATATTGAAAGAGTACCTCCCGGAAGAAGTGATTAACGACTATGATAATATTCGTCCAACGCTCGATGTCTTTCAGTGGTTAGAAAAGATATCTGAACTCTACCAAGCAAGCGTTGATTTGCTTAAATTGTGGATAGATAATTTCATCACGATGATGCGTGAAGATGAAGTACAATACTGGATGAAAAAACGTTATCCGTTTATGAGTAAATTATCTGTGATTTTTCTGAACAGAATAGGTGGAATAAAACTTGGTGAGTTAATTGTGAGAAGTATAATGAAGTTAAGAAATGTTCGAAAAACAGATTATTTAAAAAGATCTGCCATTCGAATATTCAGAGATCCACAATGTTTTCTTAAAAGCATGAGTGGGTATCTTGATGAAAGTGTTAATCATAGAATAGGTGAAATAAACGGTATAGTGATGGGACATAACCATAATCCGAAATTTGAACTGCTAAAGTTTGGGAAAGATTTGAAATTTTACGTTAATTGCGGTTCTTGGAAGCCAGTCGTGGAGAGGAAATCAAAAAGTATATTCCAAAGGTACTTTGAAATATTCTACGCAATAGCACGAATAGACAACGATGGAGAACTTGAAATAGTAACTGGTTCAGTAAATAAATTAAAAAAGCGGGAAGTGATTAGTTGAAAGTTATAACGACGCATAACAATCCAGACTTCGATGCGTTTGCTTCTTGTGTTGGAATAAAGAAAATTCATCCCGATTTCGATATAGTTATATCAGGTGTTCCTTTGCAGAATTTAAAGGAATATCTGAGGCTTTACGATGAGGAATTCCCTTACATTACAACAGAGCAGCTCTCCAAAATGGACGAATACATAGAGGAACTTATTATCGTCGATACCCCAGGATTTGATAGGGTTGGGGACGAGATAAAGAGGAAACTCAAAGCTGATGCAAAAGTTACTATCATAGACCACCATCCGGATATACGAAATACAGAAGAGAACGAAAAGTATAATATCACTAAGATAATTCATCAAACAGGTGCTGCTACAAGTATTGTTGCAAAGATGCTCAAAGAATATAATGTAAAGTTATCGCGGACTGAAGCAACTCTTATGGGAATTGCGATATACGAAGATACTGGTAGTTTTCTTTTTTCGAGTACAACACTCGATGACTTTGAGGCAGTCCAATATTTATTCATAAATGGACTTGAAGTGGAAATTGTATCTGAGTATGTGAAATTTGACCTCACAATAGATCAAAAGATTCTTTTGCAAAATCTATTGCAAAACACTGTAACACATAATATAGATAACCATTTAATAACAATTAGCTATCACGAAACTGAAAAGTTTATTGGTGGCCTTTCGGCAGTTGTGGCAAAGTATTGGTATGCACAAGAACCGGAAACGCTCATTGTTGTTGTGCGAATGGGGAAAAAGGTCTTTGTAGTCGGAAGGACAAAATCACCGGATATTGATATAAGAGGTTTAATGAGTGAATTTGGTGGTAATGGACATAAACAAGCTGCATCTGCAACGGTCTCGATGGCTTCTGTCGAAGAGGTTATTCACAAAGTACTTAGTTTGATTCCCAAATACATATCTACTGGTTTAAAGGCGAATGATATAATGTCCTCTCCAGTGAGAACGGCTCTTGCTTCTGAAACGATTGAACAAGTAAACAGAATTATGGAGATGACAGGGCATAACGGTATTCCAATCGTTGATGAGAATAAGCTTGTAGGAATTGTCACTAAGAAGACCGTTGAAAAGGCAATAAATCACGGTCTTGGTAAGAGACCTGTAAAGTCGGTGATGAGTTCAAAACTCATAACAGCGAGACTCGAAACTCCAATCAGTATTCTAAAAAAGATGATGGTCGAAAACGATGTCGGTAGAATCCCTATTCTTGATGAGAATAATGTACTTGTTGGAATTGTAACGAGATCCGATATTATAAAAGCTTCCCAGAAAGAATCAGCTATTGTACCACATCGGGAACTTAATCCATCTTTTAAAAATATAACGCAATTAATTAATCAGAGATTGCCAAGAAGATTAGTTAACTTGATGAGATTGTTGGGAATATATGGCAACGAATTGGGAATGCCAACTTACGTAGTTGGTGGTTTTGTAAGGGACCTTTTGCTCGGCATAGAAAACTACGACGTGGATATAGTTGTTGAGGGGAATGGTATAGAATTTGCAAAGTACGTTCGTCAACAATTAGATACGGTTGTTGTACCATATGAAAAATTCTACACTGCATCAGTTATTTTTAAAGATGGCTTTAAAATAGATGTTGCAACCGCTCGGACAGAATATTATGAAAAACCCGGTGAATTACCACAAGTTGATGTAAGCACTATAAAGAAGGACCTTTACAGAAGGGATTTTACAATAAATGCGATGGCAGTAAAACTAAATCCCGGAGAATTTGGAATACTCTATGACTTCTTCAACTGTCAAAAGGATCTCGAAGATGGCATTATAAGAATACTTCACAATCTCAGCTTTATAGAAGACCCGACTAGAATGATTCGTGGTATCAGATTTGAAACGAGGTATGACTTCAAGATGGAAGAGCACACACTTGAAATTCTAAAGAGAAATCTTGAAAGTAATTACCTCGAAAAAGTTACCGGCGCAAGAATAAGGCAGGAAATTGAGAAGATACTCGAAGAAAGAGAACCGTTGAAAGCGATAAGAAGAATGGCAGAAATTGGAATGATAAGACATATATTCCCAAAGACCTACTACACAGCAATAATGGATGATAAATTGAATAGAACATTTGGATTTCTCCCAAGCTTAAAAGAGAGATTCCAACATGTAAATGATTTTTACGCAGTATCGACTATATTTCTCGAATACTACGATAAGCAATCTCTTGAAGAGATGAGAAACAGATATGGATATCCAAAAAAATTCATAGAGAGTCTTAAGTACACCGAAAATATGATACTACCTTTAAAGTCTATGATAGAGTCTCGACTAAACTTTTCAGATATATACAAAGTTATCGGAAAGGGTAATCCGTATATCTTCATACACTTAGCCTCATATCTCGACGATGAAGGTCAAGAGTATCTTTTGAACTATATTGATGCGACTAATAGGACAAAGTTGGAAAAAATCACTGGAAAGTACTTGATGGAAAGATACAATCTTAAATCTGGTCCTATTATAAATGAAATACTTGAGAAGATTTATGCTATGAAATTAGATGATCCAAACCTCAATGAGTTCCAAGAATTAGAAAGACTCATTTCACAATTACCTCCTGAGTTGCTCAACAATTCAACGGGGAAATAATTAACTGAATGAATTGATGAAGGTGAAGCATATGCAGGATGTTTACCTAAGGCGTTATGTACCATTTTTGATCTTCTTTCTCATGTTTTCCTACGTAATATATGGACTCATAAAGGTTCAAGTTATTGAACAGACAGAGCATAAAGGACTATTAACAGATTTACTTGGAAGGGGTATTTATAGCAAAGGAATGAGAGGCACTATATATTCTTCAGATGGTGTCAAACTTGCGTGGAGTGAACGTGTACCAACTCTTGTTCTCAAGTCTTATGACAACACTGATGAACAAAAATTATTGAAATACATAGATGAATCCCAACTTGCTACTTTGAAGAATAATGGAAGTGTTGAAATCAATTGGGAGCAAGCTTTTGTTCTGCAGAGCCTGGGATACACAATTGTACCGATTGAAAAGAGAAAGTCATATGGATTTCTCTACCATATTGTTGGAAATGTAAATAAAGATGGTGAAGGGATAGCTGGACTCGAGTATGTTTACAATGATACATTGAAGGGGAAAGTCTCGGTTTCTTATGGTATAAAATCACCTGGTGGCGGCTATGAACTTGGGATCATTGAATCTTCAGGTGAAAATGGACTTGACTTGCAAACAACCATTAATTTTAAACTTCAAAAATTTGCTTATGATACTCTTACTGAACTTGCAACACCTTCTGTTATAATCGTTTCCGATATTAAGACCGGCGATATTATCGCAATGGTATCTTATCCAGCTCCTGATACTGATCTGAATTCCTTAGAGCCGATTATGTGGGATAAGATGCTTAACGACCCTCTCAAACCCTTACTTAACCGCGCAATATCGAATGTTTACCCACCAGGTTCTACGTTTAAGGTTATCACTGCTATTGCTGAGATGCTGTACGGAGAATTGTCAACAGTTCATTGTAGTGGAATTTACACTTACAGAGACTCAAAAGGAAAGGTTACAGGGGTGTTTAAAGACTGGTTGTTAACAGGTCATGGTACAGTTGATTTGAAAAAGGCTCTCCGAGTTTCATGTAATGTTTTCTTTTTTAATGCTGCACTCGATGTTGGTGTTGAGAATCTTGTCAAAGTAGCTCGAGCTTTTTATCTTGATCAGAAGACAGGTATAAAGCTGCCAGGTGAAGTTAAAGGAACGCTACCAACACCGGAATGGAAGATTGAAAACACTGGTGAAAAATGGTATCCTGGCGACACTTTAAACTATGGAATAGGTCAAGGGTTCTTAGATTTAACTCCTATACAAGTTCTCTACCTTTATAATACAATTGCAAACAGAGGCATTTTTGTAAAACCAAGGCTGGTCTTTAACGAGGAGATAGAAAGAAAAAAGGTGCAATTAGACATCCCAGAAAAAGTTTGGAACACACTAATAGAAGGACTTGAAGAAGTTACAGCTGTTATTGGTAGTGCTGCAAATGGTGGAACTGCTGCAAAGAGCTTTCAAGGATTTCCTATAAAAGTTGCTGGAAAAACTGGAACAGCACAGGTCTACGGCGGAGTGCCACACGCGTGGTTCGTTGGCTTTGCTCCATCACAAACTCCAAAATATTCTGTGCTCGTACTTATTGAGAATGGAAAGAGTGGAGGACATTACGCTGCTCCTGTGGCAAGAAAGATTTTTGACTTCATGTACGAAAACGGATTTTTCAAAGAATTTGAAGAGGGTAAAAATAAAGAAAATAGATAGCATTTGGGAGGCTGAGTATATGGAATTGAAAGCACTGTATTTTAAAAACGACAAATGTGGAGTTTGTGTAGCTTTTCTTCCAAAGATGAAAAGGATTGCAGATGACTTTAAGCTTTCATTGGAGATAGTTGACGTAATTGAAAAGCCTGATATTGCAGGGCAGAACATGGTCTTCACAGTGCCAACTATTGTATTTCAGGATAATGAAGGGAACGAACTAAAAAGATTTGCACGAAACTTTTCTGAATTTGAAATAAGAGAATATATCGAGAGGATGTATGATATACTTGGTATAGATAGCTGAAGTGTAATTAAATTTTTCTCGATACTATTTTGAGGAGGTGGAATCATGGAAAAGATAGTGGGAATTCTCAGATTTGCTTTGATGAGGGAAATCGAAGGCAGGGAGTTTTACAAAGAGAAGTCAAAAAAAGTGACGAACAATGAGATAAGAGAGCTTCTTGAAGGATTGGCAAATATGGAAAACGATCACGTGCATTTTATAGAGAATTTGATGAAGAAGGTCCAAAATAACATGGAAATAGTCTTTGATGAAGAAGAAGAGACAGTTGTAAAATCTGACTTTTTTGAGCAGAGAGAAAAATCCGAACTCGTTACTGGCACATTGGATCAGATGGCAAACGACTTAGCTATTCTTCGAATGGCTTACTTAATAGAAGAAGATTTCGAAAAGTTCTACAAAAAGAGTGCTGAAAAGGTTGGAGATTCAGAGATGGCAAAGATTTTGGAAGTACTCGCAAAGTGGGAAGAAGGTCATAAAAAAGCATTGCTTGAGGCGTACGAAGAGGCTATGAAAAATTACTGGGGTAAGCAGGGATTCGAACCGTTGTTCTAATTCATAGAGTTTCAGAATGGCTCGACGAAGAAAGTACAGTCGAGCTCTTTTATTTTTTTTCAAATATTGAAAATACATAAAGCATGTAAACATACTTCGAGTTTTTATGGTATAATACACTGGAAATTCAATAAAAGATATCTGACATAGGGGATGAATTTTTACTAAAAGATACAAAATTGGGGGGATAATATGGATAATTTGAAGAATAGGAATAAAACAGTCTTCTTTCTTTTTTTGTTGCTTGTTATAATGAATGCAGACCAAATGGTAATGAGTCCTGTTATTGGAATGATTGAAAAGGAATTCAACATCTCAGATTCACATATTGGACTGATCGGTGGAGTCTTCAGTATATTTGGGGCGCTAATAAGCCTTATTTGGGGATATTTGACAGACAAATACAGTAGAAAATGGTTGTTGGTTTCTTCAATACTTGTTGGCGAAATTCCATGTCTTTTAACGGCAATATCAGGTTCATATGGTGAGCTCTTCTTTTGGAGAGTACTAACTGGGATAGGTATTGGTGCATCGTTTCCAATATCATACTCTCTGGTTGGTGACCTTTTCGGACATAAAGAACGGGGCAAAGTGGTTTCTGTACTTGGACTTGCTTCAACAATTGGTAGTGTGTTAGGAATGCTTGTTGCTGGATACACAGCTAATATTTTCGGTTGGAGAATCCCTTTTATACTTGTATCGGCACCTAATCTATTCATAGTACCTTTAATAATAAATATATTAGAAGAACCGAAACGTGGAGCGTACGAAGAAGGTTTTTACGAAATTGGTGGAGGTTATTCTTACACAGTTAAACTGTCTGATTACGCAAATCTAATCAACATAAGGACCAATCTTTTACTCTTCTTGCAAGGAATAGCAGGCACTATACCTTGGGGTGCAATACCTTACTTTATGATAGAGATGTTCATAAGAGAAAAGGGAATGGATTTAGATAAAGCGACAACGATGTTTTTACTCTTCGCACTTGGAAGTATAGCAGGGAACATCTTGGGAGGATTTATTGGAGAAAAGATCTACACAAAATCAAAAAAATTTGTCCCACTTGTTTCAGCGATAACTACAATCCTCGGTGTTTTCTTGACAGTTGCAGTTTTTCGATATCCGTACGTTAAAGAAGGACTTCTGTCATTCCTGAGCTTCGGATTATTAGGTTTTGTTGCAGCAGCGATGGATTCATACACAGGTCCAAATGTGAAGATGATGCTTTTAAATATAAATGAACCAAAGGACCGAGGTAGAATATTCTCAATTTTTAATCTTACAGATTTTGTTGGAACGGGAATAGGAAGATTAGTTGGTGGTTCTCTCTCAGTGGCATTAGGAACACTGAGCGGGGCACTCGAAGTAACAGCTTACTTTTGGCTTGTATGCGGTTTTTTACTTATGCTCTCTGCCTGGTACTTTGAATTTGACGTGGAAAGTCTTAACCGTAAGATGAGAGAACTTGCGGAAAGACAAAGGGGCGAGTAAATAAAAAAATGGCGGAGGCGGTGGGACTCGAACCCACACGGTGGTTTGACCACCACCGGTTTTCAAGACCGGCTCCTTAGCCAATTAGGATACGCCTCCGTCCAGCAGAAAAGATTATACAATAACTCTCTCTATTAGTCAATACTCGTCGTTAAGGGAATTATATAACTACACAAGGAGGGAACACGAATGAAGGAGCTCAAAGAACTTAGCAAGTGTCTTAAGAAAAAGATAACTGGAAAGACGCTGTACGCATTACCAAGGCAATGGATTATTCCCAACTATGCTGGAAAGCTTTCCATAAAGGACGGAAGGTATTTCGTTGATCCATACGAGTATTATTCAACTCTTATTGACAGAATACTTGAAAACGATAGGGGTTTTGATTACTCTAAGCCTTTGGCTTTAATAAATGGTGAGCAAGATGCGAGTTGGTTAAAAAAAGCGAAGATGTACGGTGCACTACCAAGAACAACGGTAGCGTATAATCATAAAGGCTTTGGTGCTTTTGAACCTGAAGATATATTCGGTTATAAAGAATCAGGAACTTTTCTTAAAATGATAGGGTTGTTACCTTACCTGAAAGAACTTGGGATTAATGTTTTATACATGCTTCCAATTTCAAAGATGAGTAATATCTTCAAAAAGGGCGAAGTAGGTTCCCCTTATGCCGTTAAAAATCCTATAGAACTTGATGAAAGCTATGCGGACCCGCTATTGGAAGGTATCAAACTCGATGATCAATTCAAAGCACTTGTTCAGGTAGCGCATATGCTTGGAATAAGAGTTGTTCTCGACTTTATACCACGTACGGCAGCAAGGGATAGCGATTTGATAAAAACACATCCTGATTGGTTCTATTGGATAAAGATAGAAGAAGCGGCAAGCTACAGACCACCACACATTTCACAATTACCATTTAAGATTCCTGACCAAGAGGACTTAGAAATTATTTACTCGGCTGAAGAGGTAAAAGTACACCTTCAGAAATTTACACTTTCACCGGATAAACTCGATCCAGAAAAGTGGGAGAGAGTTAAAAAGATGGAAGGTGACATACTATCCAATATTGCAAGGGAATTTGGTATTATTACACCTCCAGGATTTTCAGACTGGGTAAACGACCCACAGCCAACATGGGATGATGTTACGTTCCTTAGACTGTACCTGGACCATCCCGAAGCGAGTCAGAAATATGTAGCCAAAGACCAACCGCCATATGTGTTATTTGATGTTATAAAATCGAGCAAATTCCCTGGCAAGAAGCCGAACAAAAAGCTTTGGGAATATATCGCTAACGTCGTTCCAACGTATCAAAAGAAATATGGCATTGATGGTGCGAGAATAGATATGGGACATGCATTACCGTCTCAACTTCAAGATATGATAATCTCATCAGCAAAATCTATCGACCCTGCTTTTGGATTCATTGCTGAAGAACTGGAGATGAAAAACGATAAAAAGGCAAAGTTGGAAGGATATGACTGCATACTTGGAAATAGTTGGTACGCGGCGGCGAGACCGTCTGAATTTTATAAATTCATTGAAGAGATAACACCAAATCTTCAGATACCATACATTGCCTCGTGCGAGACACCAGACACTCCAAGAGTAGTTGCGCGCGAGAACGGAAGTAAAATTAAATACCTCGCACCGGCTTTGCTTTATCTATCGCCAAATTCAATTGCTTATGTAAACAGCGGACAAGAAATCGGCGAAATCCAACCTATGAACCTTGGATTGGATAATACGATATATGGCAAAACCGTACTACCACCTGATGATCAATTCTACGGAAAACTTGCATTCTTCGATTATTATGCAATGCACTGGGATAAAGCTGACGACGAGATGTATAAATACCTTAAGTGGCTTTTAAATCTTCGCGATGAACTATCCAGTATTATGGAGGGCGAATTTAGGTACGTCTATCTGAATTATCAAGATGGTACCATTGCGAACTATAGTTACTGGAAAGATGAAAAAGGTGCAATAGTACTTGGCAACATCGACTTTGCCAACGAGAAGTACCTTGAAATTCTTTTAAATGAAACATTGGGCAGGGCTCTGACAGTTAAAGACGTAACCATAATAACGAGGAATGGAAAGAGAAAGCTCACCTATGGAATAGGAAACTCTATACCTGTAACCATCTTGCCTGGCGATTTCACAATTGTTTTAGTAAATTAAGAATAATAATATATATTTTTAAGTTGGCGCACTCTTAAAACTTTTCAGAGTGCGCCAATTTTTTAATGTATATTTAAGCACTTAGGTTAGACAAAGTATAAAAAGTATGATAAAATACATATGTACTTGGCAAAAAAAGTAAGGTGGTGAAGAAGATGAAAGTAAGTATTATAGGAGCTGGCAGAGTAGGAATTAGTGTTGCGTTTTCACTTTTGCACTACTCAATTGTTGATGAGATGGCGATTATAGACGTAGACAAAAATAGAAGTTCAGGTGAAGCGCTCGATTTAATGCATGCATCAGGTGTTTTCAAATACTGTGACATTTATTCAGCAGAAGCAAAAGATCTCGAAGAGAGTGATTTCATAATAATAACTGCCGGGCGCGCTCAAAGACCTGGAGAAACGAGGCTGGAACTGCTTGAAGATAACGTTAGAATAATCAAGGAGATCTCTGTGGACATAGTTACCTATGCACCGAATAGTCTTGTCATAAACATAACTAATCCGGTGGATGTGCTAACTTATTTTGTTTGGAAATTCACAGGTTTTGATTCAAGAAGAGTTATTGGTAGTGGTACCACACTCGATACTGCCAGGTTAAGAACTTTGCTTTCACAACGCTGTGGAGTATCAGCATCAAGCATACACGCCTACATAATCGGAGAACACGGAGATAGCGAGTTCATGCCTATGTCTAATGCTACAATAGGTGGTGTTTCACTTTCTAACTACTGTGCTGATTGTGAGGTGAAGAGGGAATATGCGGGCGAATTTTTAACGTGCATACAATTTCAGGAAATAGCTGAAGAAGTTAGGACTACCGCTTATAAGATAATCGATAAGAAAGGAGCTACCAACTTAGCTATTGGAGCAGTCACTGCAAAGTTAGTTGATAGCATTTGGAAAAACGAAAAGCGAGTATGGACACCTTCAGTCTTAGTTGATGATATATATATAGGTTATCCTGCCGTTCTTGGCAGAGTTGGTGTTGAAAAGATAATCAATCTGAAGCTTACCAGTGAGGAAGAAGCAAAACTTGAAGACTCAAAAAACGTTATACGCAAGGCAATCATCGAAATAGAAAATCTGATAAGAAAAATATAGCAAGCATGCTTTTTTGATGAGTAAAGAGAAAGTGGCTTAGGAATTTCGTTAAAATGGTAAAATTCCCCCTTGACAGAATGTGCGTTGCATAGTAAAATGTGTATCGCTTGACAATGAGTGGGTGCGTAGCTCAGTGGGAGAGCGCTTCCTTGACGCGGAAGAGGTCGTAGGTTCAATCCCTGCCGCACCCACCAGGTTTTTAGTGGTATTGTTTGAACGATGAAGGTTTAAATGCCTAAGAGAATGAAAATGTTGATGCGCAAGTGCTGGGGCGTCGTCTAATTGGCAGGACCCTGGACTTTGGCTCCAGTTGTGTAGGTTCGAGTCCTACCGCCCCAGCCAATACAAAAAACAGATATGTCGGGCGCGATGGCGCCCTTTCTTTTGGATTATCGAAGTACAAAAATTTGAACATAAATATTTTGCTTAATTTTTTTGTTCGCTGACAAAAAAACGCCCGACTGTGTGAGCGAAACAAAAAATTCACACGGGCTTTATTGTATTTTCTAAAATGCGTGGTTATAATATCTCACGAATGAATTAGTTTGAAGGGAGGGTTAAGATGCCAACGATTAATCAGTTAGTAAGACACGGTAGGCAGAAGTTGAAGGACAAATCTAAATCACCAGCGCTTCAAGGACACCCACAGAAGAGAGGAGTTTGTGTCAGGGTTTCTACCATGACACCGAAAAAACCGAACTCCGCTTTGAGAAAGATTGCTAAAGTAAGACTTTCAAATGGTATCGAAGTGACGGCTTATATACCTGGTATCGGACACAATTTGCAAGAGCACTCAATAGTTCTCGTTAGAGGCGGAAGGGTTAAGGATTTGCCAGGTGTTAGGTACAAAATAATACGTGGAACGCTCGACGCAGCAGGTGTTGAGAACAGACGCCAGAGCAGAAGTAAGTACGGTGCTAAGAGACCAAAAGCAGGTGCCGCAGCAGCCGGAGCAAAGGGTAAGAAATAAGGAGGGAATTGAATGAGGCGAAGAAGAGCCGAGGTTAGGGTAGTCCCGCCAGATCCAGTTTACGGTGAAGTATTGGTAACAAAAATGGTTAACAAAATCATGTGGAATGGTAAGAAATCGATAGCTCAGAAGATAGTATACGGAGCAATTGATATTCTTGCTCAGAAAACAGGTAAAGATGGTATTGAAGTTTTCAAACAAGCTGTTGAAAACGTCAAACCAATAGTTGAGGTAAGACCGAGAAGAATCGGTGGAGCAACGTACCAGGTTCCAGTTGAAGTTCAAGAGCCAAGAAAGACAACACTCGCAATAAGATGGATAGTTGATGTTGCAAGGTCAAAGAAAGGCAAGCCTATGCAGGAGAAACTTGCAGAAGAACTCTTAAATGCGTACAACAATACCGGCGCGGCTATTAAGAAGAGAGAAGACGTACACAAGATGGCGGAAGCTAACAGAGCATTTGCACATTTCAGATGGTAATGTGGAAAACTACATTGGCATTGTAAGTTTAATGTCTTCGAGGAGGAAGTTATGGAAGAGATAAAGGCATTATATGTCGACTTGAATAAGTTAAGAAACATAGGAATAATGGCACATATTGATGCCGGTAAGACAACGACTACCGAGCGTATTCTTTTTTTCACAGGAAGAAAGCATAACATCGGTAGTGTTGATGATGGTACGGCGACAATGGACTGGATGGTTCAGGAAAAGGAAAGAGGAATCACTATAACGTCTGCTGCTACAACGTGTTTCTGGAAAGAGCACAGGATAAACATAATAGATACTCCAGGACACGTTGACTTTACAATCGAAGTTGAAAGGTCTTTGAGAGTTCTCGATGGTGCAATCGCTGTTTTTGATGCAACAGCCGGTGTTGAGCCTCAATCGGAAACGGTTTGGAGACAAGCAGATAAATACAATGTTCCAAGAATTGCGTTCATTAATAAGATGGACAAAACCGGTGCTGACTTCGATATGGCAGTTCAGACGATGGTGGACAGACTTGGTGCACATCCGATTCCTGTCCAGATTCCAATGGGTGCCGAGAGTGATTTTAAAGGCGTTATTGATCTCATTCAGATGAAGACTATTAGGTGGCTCAATCCAGAAGGTACGGAAATAGCCTACGAAGAGATACCAGTTGAATGGCGCGAAAAAGCCGAAGAAGCACGCGAAGATATGATTGAAAAAATAGCCGAAGTAGATGATGAGATAATGGAATTGTACCTCGAAGGAGAAGAGCCAACCGAAGAGCAGACAAACGATGCTTTGAGGAGGATTACCATAGGTAATCTTGGGACACCAGTTTTCTGCGGTTCTGCAAAGATGAACCTTGGTATCCAGCCTCTCTTAGATGGTGTTGTTAAGTACCTACCCTCTCCGCTGGATCTACCACCGGTACGCGGTTTTGATAAGGATGGAAGTGAGTTGCAGGTCTTCCCAACAGAAGACGGACCATTTGTGGCTTATGCTTTCAAAATTCAAACAGACCCATACGTCGGAAAACTCACATTCTTAAGGATTTACAGTGGTAGGTTAGAAAAAGGTAGTTACGTTATCAATACAACTAAGAATGTTAAAGAGCGCGTATCAAGGCTAATATTTATGCATGCCGATAAACGTGAAGATGTCGAGTATGTGAGAGCAGGTGATATAGTCGGCGTTATCGGTATGAAGAGTACTATAACTGGTGATACTGTGTGTGCAGAGGGCACAAACATCGTGCTCGAGAAGATGGAATTCCCTGAACCTGTTATATCTATTGCCATTGAGCCAGAAACGAAAGATGACGAAACGAAGCTTTCTAAGGCCCTTCAAGCTCTTCTTGACGAAGACCCATCTCTAAGGGCTTATGTGGATCAGGAAACTGGTGAAACGATACTCTCCGGTATGGGTGAGCTCCACTTAGAAATTATTGTTGATAGGCTCAAGAGGGAATTTAACGTTAATGTAAGAGTAGGTAAGCCGCAGGTTGCCTACAGAGAGACTATAACAAGGGATGTTAAAGTTGAAGGTAAGTATATCAGGCAGAGCGGTGGTAGAGGTCAATACGGTCATGTTGTAGTACACTTTGAACCGCTCAGTCTTGATAAAACGTTTGAATTTGAAGATAAAACAGTTGGTGGTGTGATACCGAAACAGTACATACCAGCGATAGAAGAAGGCGTAAGGGAAGCAATGCAAGTTGGCGTGTTGGCAGGTTATCCTGTCGTTGGTATTAAAGCTACGTTGCTTGATGGTTCTTACCACGAAGTTGACTCGTCCGAAATGGCGTTCAAGATAGCAGCAAGTATGGCGTTCAAAGAGGCTATGGAAAAGGGCAGTCCAGTTCTCCTTGAACCGATAATGAAAGTTGAAGTTACAACACCAGAAGATTATATGGGGAATGTCATAGCAGATTTGAACTCAAGAAGGGCACATATAGACGCCCTTGAAAACAGAGGACACTTAAGGGTTATAAGGGCTCTTGTGCCACTTAGTGAAATGTTTGGATATGCAACGACGCTCAGGTCACTTTCTCAAGGTAGAGCGAACTACATAATGGTTCTCTCACACTACGACAAAGTACCTGATAAGGTTGCGGAAAAGATATTAAAGAAAGCATAATTAACTTACCTAAAAAATATTACTCCACCATAGGTGAAGAAGGAGGGTCAAAAGTATGGCAAAGGAAAAATTTGTAAGAACCAAACCACACATGAACGTCGGTACTATCGGACACATTGACCACGGAAAGACAACACTTACAGCAGCTATCACAAAGTACTGTTCACTCTTCGGATGGGCAGACTACACACCATACGAAATGATTGACAAGGCACCAGAAGAAAGAGCAAGAGGTATCACCATCAACATCACACACGTTGAGTATCAAACAGAAAAGAGACACTACGCACACATCGACTGTCCAGGTCACGCCGACTACATTAAGAACATGATTACTGGTGCAGCTCAGATGGACGGTGCAATCCTTGTCGTTGCAGCAACAGATGGTCCAATGCCACAGACAAGAGAACACGTTCTTCTTGCAAGACAGGTTAACGTTCCTGCAATGATTGTTTTTATCAACAAAGTTGACATGGTCGATGATCCAGAACTTGTTGACCTTGTCGAAATGGAAGTTAGAGACCTTCTTAACAAATACGAATTCCCAGGCGATGAACTTCCAGTTGTAAGAGGTTCCGCTCTTAAAGCAGTTGAAGCACCAAATGATCCAAACCACCCAGATCTTGCTTCAATAAAAGAACTTCTCGATGCAATGGATAGCTACTTCCCAGAACCAGTTCGTGAAGTTGATAAACCATTCCTTATGGCAGTCGAAGATGTCTTCTCCATCACTGGAAGAGGTACAGTTGTTACTGGAAGAATTGAACGTGGCGTTATCAAACCAGGTGTTGAAGCAGAAATCATTGGTATGAGCTACGAAACAAGAAAGACAGTTGTTACAAGCGTTGAAATGTTCAGAAAAGAACTTGATGAAGCAATGGCTGGTGACAACGTTGGATGCTTGCTCAGAGGTATTGACAAAGATGAAGTTGAAAGAGGACAAGTTCTTGCAAAACCAGGTTCCATAACACCACACAAGAAATTCAAGGCAAACATCTACGTTCTTAAGAAAGAAGAAGGCGGACGCCACACACCATTCACAAAAGGTTACAAACCACAATTCTATATAAGAACAGCTGATGTAACGGGAGAAATCGCTGATCTTCCAGCAGGTGCAGAAATGGTTATGCCTGGCGACAACCTTGAAATGACAGTTGAACTTATCTACCCAGTTGCAATCGAAAAAGGTATGAGATTTGCAGTTCGTGAAGGTGGAAGAACGGTTGGAGCAGGTGTTGTTTCCGAAATAATCGAGTAATTAAGACTTGATTAAGACGCTTAGTAAACGGTAATCGGGGGGGTTCCCCCCCTTTTCTAAGAAGGAGGGTAAGACATGCCAGGACAGAAGATAAGAATCAGACTGAGGGCATATGATCATAGATTGCTTGATGAATCAGCAAAGAAGATAGTGGAAGTGGCAAGACAAACAAATGCAAAGGTATCAGGTCCTATTCCACTACCAACTGAAAGAACACTTTACGTTGTACTAAGATCACCATTAAAACATAAAGACTCACGAGAACAATTTGAAAAGAAAGTTCACAAAAGACTTATAGATATAATCGAACCGAACTCAAAAACGATTGACGCTCTGATGAAGATAAATCTTCCAGCAGGTGTCGACGTTGAAATCAATCTGTGAGTTCTCGGAGGTGTTCTGCGATGAAATTTATAATTGCAAGAAAAGTTGGAATGACCAGATTGTGGAAAGATGATAAGGTTGTTCCAGTAACTGTTTTAAAGGCTGGACCATGTTATGTAGTTCAGAAGAAAACAGCTGAAAAAGATGGTTACAATGCAGTTCAGCTTGGCTTTGAAGAAGTTAGTGAGAAAAAATTAACAAAACCTCTTCTTGGAGTATTCAAAAAGGCGAATGTTAAGCCAATGAAGGTTCTTAAAGAATTTAGAGTAGAGAATCCAGAAGAATATTCAATTGGTCAAGAAATAACAGCTGCAATTTTCCAAGAAGGCGATAAAATTGACATTACAGGGTGGACAAAAGGTAGAGGCTACTCTGGTGCAATGAAGAGATGGAACTTCCAAGGTGGACCAAAAGCACACGGTGCAAAATTCCATCGTGAACTTGGTTCTGTTGGTCAGCACACTGAACCGGCAAGAATATTCAAGGGCAAGAGAATGCCTGGAAGATATGGTAATGAAAGAGTTACAGTGCTCAACTCTGAAGTAGTGAAGATCGATTCAGAGAACAACCTAATAGCAGTTAAAGGTGGAGTGCCAGGAGCGAGGGGCAGCCTTGTTCTCATCAGAAGCGCAGTGAAAGCATAATTTTTTCATTTTTTTTCTTTTTTTTTGCTTTCATGCGTGCCATGATGCAGTACAGGGACGTGCTCCGAAAATGGAGTAAGGGAGGAAGAAGAGTATGGCACATGTAGTACTTTGGAATATCAAAGGTGAGAAGATTGGGACTATCGAAATAAGCGACGAAGTTTTCAACATCGAACCAAACTTGGATGTTATGTGGAGATATGTTGACATGCAACTCACAAATTCAAGAGCTGGAACAGCATCGACAAAGACAAGAGGCGAAGTTGCTGGTGGTGGAAGGAAACCATGGCCACAGAAACACACAGGTAGAGCAAGACAGGGGTCTATAAGAGCCATTCACTGGAGACACGGTGGTGTTGCCCACGGTCCAAAACCGAGAAACTTCCTTAAGAGATTGAATAAGAAGATGAAGAGACTCGCTCTTAAATCTGCACTTTCTGCAAGATTTAAAGAAGGAAATCTTCTTGTATTGAGCGACATACGATTTGATAAACCTCAAACGAAACAGATGAGGGAAGTACTTAAGGCTCTTGGAATCGCTGACGAGAAGGTCCTTTTTGTACTGCCAAAGAAGGAAAATGTATATGAATACGTCAAACTCTCAGGAAGGAATATTCCTGGTGTAAAGGTTATCATAGCTGATAACCCAAATAATAACGATGGAAATAACATCGATGGATTGAACGTTTACGATATAATCAATGCCTCTAAGGTTGTCCTTACAGAGGGCACCGTTCGCAAAATTGAGGAGGTGCTCGGAAAATGAGAAAAGAATATTCTGACATCATTATCAGACCAATAATAAGTGAAAAGTCAATGAGCTTGAGAGCCGAAAGAGAATACGTTTTCGAAGTTGATAAAAATGCAAATAAGGAACAGATAAAGGAAGCGGTAGAGAAGCTCTTTAATGTAAAAGTTGAGCGTGTTAACACACTAATTGTGAAGCCAAAGCCAAAGAGAGACCTTAGAAGAGGTTATATGGCAAGAGAAGGATTTACAAAAGAGTGGAAAAAAGCCATAGTCAAATTAGCAGAAGGCTACACAATTAAAGAACTCCAAGCGTAAGGGGTGAATAACAATGGGTCTTAAAAGATTCAAACCAACAACTCCAGGTAGAAGGTTTATGGTAATACCTGACTTTTCGGAAATTACCAAAACGGAACCCGAAAAGTCACTTGTTGTATCTTTGAAAAAGACGGCAGGAAGAAACCACCACGGTAGAGTAACCGTAAGATTCAGAGGTGGCGGTCACAAGAGGCTTTATAGGATTGTTGATTTCAGAAGATGGGAAAAAGAAAACATACCTGCAAAGGTTGCAGCAATCGAATACGATCCTAACAGAACAGCAAGAATTGCATTGCTTGTTTATGCTGACGGTGAGAAGAGATATATACTCGCTCCAAATGGTTTGAATGTTGGTGATACAGTTCTTGCTGGTCCAGAAGCAGAAATTAAACCAGGTAACGCCTTACCACTTCAAAGCATTCCAGTTGGTACAATTGTCCACAGTATTGAATTCTATCCACGTGGCGGTGCAAAGATTGCAAGAAGTGCAGGTATGTCCTGTCAGCTCGTGGCAAAAGAGGGAGATTATGCACTTCTCAAGATGCCATCTGGTGAACTTAGAAAAGTTCATGTTAGATGCTATGCTACAGTTGGTGTAGTTGGAAATGAAGACCACAAAAACGAAGTGTCAGGAAAAGCAGGTAGAGAAAGATGGCTTGGAAGAAAGCCTCACGTTAGAGGAGTCGTTATGAACCCAGTTGATCACCCACATGGTGGTGGAGAAGGTAGAGGTAAAGGTCACCACCCACAAAGCCCATGGGGAGTTCCGGCTAAGGGTTATAAGACCAGAAGAGGCAAGAGAGCAAGCGATAAATTCATCGTTAGAAGAAGAAACGGTTAATCAGGAGGTGTAATAAATGAGCCGTTCCAGCAAAAAAGGACCATTTGTTGATCCTAAACTTATCAAGAAAATAAGATTGCTTAATGAAACCGGCGAAAAGAAAATAATTAAGACATGGAGTAGAGCAAGTACGATAGTTCCTGAAATGGTTGGTCACACAATCGCTGTCTACAACGGTATGAAACACATCCCTGTTTACATTACTGAGAACATGGTTGGCCACAAACTCGGAGAATTCTCTTTCACCAGAAGATTTGGAGGTCACACGAACAAGTCAGCCAAAAAAGGTGAGGTCAAGAAATAAGGAGGGATAACATAATGCAAGCCGTCATCAAAAGAGAAGGGCTCAAAAGGTCTAAGTTTCACGAAAAAAGGAAAGAAACTCTTGCGACGTTACCAAAATATGAAGCAAGGGCTGTTGCGAGGTTTGTCCGCATATCTCCAAGAAAAGCGAGAGCTGTTGTGAACTCAATCCGGGGTAGAAATGTTTCAGAAGCGTATAATCTTCTTGAATTTTCGCCTAAGAAGGCTGCACGAATTGTGCTTAATGTGTTAAAATCTGCAGTAGCGAATGCAACAAACAACCTTGGACTTTCCGAAGATAATCTTTACGTAGCCGCATGCTATGTAAATGACGGTCCAAGAATGAAGAGAGTATGGCCACGCGGAAGAGGAAGAGCGGACATCATTCAAAAAAGGATGTCCCATATAACTGTTGTTGTAAGAGATAGGGAAAAAGAAAATAGTGCAAAATAAAACGAGAAAACATAGTGTGAGGTGATATAGGTGGGTCAAAAAGTTCATCCAAAGGGTTTTAGGCTCGGCATTACGACTGAATGGGATGCACAGTGGTTCAATGAAAAGAAGTACAGCGAATATCTCCTTGAAGATGAAGCAATAAGGGATTTTGTTAAAAAGACATACAATCAAGCTGGTATAGCAAGAGTCTTCATCCAGAGACCAGACGCAGAAAGAGTATTGCTCACCGTTTACGCAGCAAGACCAGGTATACTCATCGGTAAGAAGGGAGCTGGAATTACTGAATTGAGACAGGCTCTCGAAAGCAGGTTCAACAGAAAATTTGGCGTTGATATAGTTGAGGTAAAAACGCCTGAGACAGAGGCAAGCCTTGTCGCAGAATCGATTGCTCAGAAGATTGAAAAGAGGGCATCCTACAAAATAGTTATGAAGAGGGCTATAACAGCAGCTCTTAGAAGAGGTGCAAAGGGAATAAAGATAATGGTTGCAGGAAGACTTGCTGGGGCGGAAATTGCAAGAACAGAGTGGTACCTTAAAGGAAGGTTACCTCTTCAAACATTAAGATCAGTGATCGACTACTCAACGGCAAGAGCTGAGACAAAGTATGGTACAATTGGTATAAAGGTCTGGATTTACAAAGGTGATGCGAAGGTTTAATGCAAGACCTGAAGAAATATCATTACAGTCGTGATAAGGGCGAATCGAACAAGCTCAAATGAGAAAAGCGACATGAAAGTGTAAAAAGGAGGTTAGTAAGACCATGTTGATGCCAAAACGAGTTAAATACAGAAAACAGCACAGAGGCAGAACGAAGGGCGAAGCAAAAGGTGGAGCATTGGTTATGTTTGGAGAATATGGACTTAAAGCCCTCGAACCTGCCTGGATAACAGCTCAGCAAATTGAAGCATGCAGGTTGGCTATAACAAGAACACTCAAAAAAGAAGGAAAACTTTGGATAAAGATATTCCCAGACAAATCTTACACAAAACATCCACCTGAAACAAAGCTTGGTAAAGGTAAGGGTAACGTTGAAGGTTGGGTTGCCGTTGTGAAACCAGGAAAGGTAATGTTCGAAATTGGTGGTGTAGACGAAGAAATCGCACTCAAAGCGCTCGAATATGCAGCTACAAAGCTTCCAATAAAAACAAAAATAGTTACAAGACATCACATAGGTGGTGAAGCAGTATGACACCAGTTGAGATCAGAAATATGAATAACGACGAATTGATAAAACTCTTGGAAGAAAAGAAGAGAACACTTATGAACCTGAGGTTCCAAAACGCGATGGGAGAGCTCAGAGACTTCAGCTTAATACAGAAAACAAAGAGAGATATAGCAAGAATCAAGACAATCCTTCGCGAACGTGAACTTGGTATAAGGAGGTAATACAAATGCCTAAGAAAAGATTAATAGGAGTAGTTGTCAGCGATAAGATGGATAAAACAGTAACAGTTAAAGTTGAGAGAACCGTGAAACACCCAAAATTTGGAAAATACGTTAGAAAATCAAAGAAATTCTACGCACACGATGAAAACAATGTTTGTAAGATAGGTGACGTCGTTGAAATTGAAGAATCAAGACCTCTTAGCAAAATGAAAAGATGGGTTGTAGTACAGATTCTTGAACATTCAAAACTTGCAGAAACGCCAGAGGAAGAGGACACAATTGAAGGGGGTAGTGAACAATGATACAGAACGAAAGCTACCTCGTAGCGGCAGATAACTCAGGTGCTAAGGTTTTGAGAGTAATAAGAGTTCTTGGTGGTTCACACAAGCGGTTTGGTTCAATTGGAGACATAGTTGTTTGCAGTGTCAGAGAGGCAGTTCCGAATACAGATATAAAGAAGGGTGACGTTGTAAAAGCAGTTGTAGTCAGAACGAAAAAAGAAATAAGAAGACCAGACGGAAGCTACATTAGATTTGATGACAATGCAGCGGTAGTTCTTGATAAATTTAACCAACCAAAGGGTACGCGTGTATTTGGACCAGTCGCAAGAGAACTTAGGGAAAAAGGCTTCATGAAAATCGTATCTCTTGCTCAAGAAGTATGGTAAGGGGTGGTAATTGATGGCACAGAAGATAAAAAAAGGTGATACCGTACAGGTTATTTCCGGTAAAGACAAAGGTAAAAGAGGCGAAGTTATCCAAGTAATGCCAAAGGCTGAAAAGATTCTTGTAAGGGGTGTCAACATCGTTAAAAGACACCAGAAACCAACAGGACAATTGAGACAAGGCGGAATTATAGAGAAGGAATCTCCACTGTACTGGTCAAAGGTTATGCTCGTCTGTCCAAGCTGTGACAAACCGACAAGAGTAGGATTCAAAGTTCTCGAAGACGGTTCAAAGGTAAGATTCTGCAAGAAATGCGGAGAAATCATAGATAAGAAGTAAGGAGGAGTAAAAAATGGCCTACGAATTCGTACCGCTGAAAGATAAATATCTGAATGAAGTGGTACCGACATTAATGAAAGAATTTGGCTATACAAACATCCATCAAGTTCCAAGACTTGTTAAGGTTGTAATTAATATGGGTGTTGGCGAAGGTTCAAGAAATAAGGACGTCGTTGAGACACACGCAAAAGAACTCACAGTAATAGCAGGGCAGAAAGCATTAATAACAAAAGCTAAGAAAAGTATATCAAATTTCAAAGTTAGAAAGGGTATGATGGTTGGTGTTAAGGTAACACTAAGAGGTCCAAGGATGTACAACTTCGTTTACAAACTTGTTAATCTCGTACTTCCGAAAGTGAGGGACTTCAGAGGACTTAATCCAAACTCTTTTGACGGTAAAGGTAATTACAGCTTTGGTTTGACAGAACAACTCGTTTTCCCAGAGATTTCTCCTGATCAAGTAAAGAGAATACAAGGGATGGATATAGTTATTGTCACCACGGCAAAAAGAGATGAAGAAGCCAGAAGACTACTCGAATTACTTGGCTTCCCATTTAAAAAGCAGTAAAACCGTGAGGAGGGAGTATTAAATGGCAAAGAAATCAATGGTCGAAAAGTGGAAAAGACCTAAGAAATACAAAGTGAGAGAATACACAAGATGCAGCATTTGCGGTAGACCGCATTCAGTTTATCAAGAATTTGGGATTTGCAGAGTTTGTTTCAGAAGACTTGCTAACGAAGGAAAACTCCCGGGCGTTAGGAAAGCAAGCTGGTAATTGTGGAGGTGTTAACCGTGTGGAGCGATCCAATAGCTGATATGCTTACAAGAATAAGAAATGCAAACATGGTTTTTAAGGACCAGGTAGATGTTCCAGCATCCAATTTGAAGAAAGCGATTGCAGAGATTCTTGTAAGGGAAGGTTTTATTAAAGGATATACGTACATTGAAGATGGAAAGCAAGGAATTCTCAGACTTCAGATGAAATACAAAGGTTCAAGAAAGAATAGAGAAAGAGTAATTCATGGTATTGTCAGGGTCTCAAAACCTAGTAGAAGGATATACGTTGGAAACAATAATTTGCCAAGAGTTAAGAATGGATTGGGTATAGCAATCATTTCCACATCAAAAGGCGTACTCACCGACAAAGAAGCAGCGGAACATGGAGTCGGTGGAGAAGTTATTGCCTACATCTGGTAAGGAGGTGTAGTCCATGTCCCGTATAGCAAAGAAGCCAGTTTTAATACCCTCAAATGTACAATTATCCATCACCGACTCTGAAATAAAAGTGAAAGGACCAAAAGGTGAGTTAAAACTCGTAACTCATCCTTTTGTTAGCATAAAAGTTGAAGGAAATGAATTATGGGTCTCTCCAAATCTTGAAGTGAGTAAGAGAAAATCCGATGAAAGAAAGTTCAAAGCAATGGCTGGAACATACTGGAGACTTATAAGGAATATGATTATTGGTGTTACAGAAGGATTCAAAAAAGAGCTTGAAATAGTTGGAGTTGGTTACAGGGCTCAACTTCAAGGGAATAAACTTGTTATGAGCCTTGGATATGCACACCTTGTTGAGGTAGATATTCCTTCGGACTTAAAGGTAGAAGTACCAGCTCCTAACAGAATCGTTATAAGCGGTATTGATAAACAGAGAGTTGGACAATACGCAGCAGATGTAAGGAAGTGGAGAGAACCGAATCCATACAGCGGTAAGGGTATTAAATACGTTGATGAGGTTATTAAGGTCAAAGAAGGAAAGAAAGCATAAGGGGGTATAAGACGTGATTAAACGAGAAGATCGTAGAGAATTAAGGCTTGTTAGGCATAGAAGGATTAGGAAGAAGATATCAGGAACACCTGAAAGACCAAGATTGTCTGTATACAGAAGTGAAAAACATATCTACGCACAGATAATCGATGATGTTAATGGGAGAACCATTGTTGCCGCGTCTACCGTTGAGAAAGTGTTGAGGGAAAAACTCCAGAAAACGTGGAATGTTGATGCTGCAAAAGAAGTGGGTAAGCTCATCGCTGAGAGAGCGATTGCCAAAGGTATAAATGATGTGGTTTTTGATCGCGGTGGATTCAAGTACCACGGGAGAGTAAAGGCGCTTGCAGATGCTGCAAGGGAAGCCGGTTTGAAATTCTAATTGGTAAGGTTAGGAGGTGCTCACAGTGTCAGAAATTGCAGAAAAGATAAAACAATCAGCTGAAACATTTGAGGAGAGGATTATAGAAATTAGAAGAACAACAAAAGTTACAAAGGGTGGAAAGAACCTTTCATTCCGAGTTCTCGCGGTTGTTGGAAACAGAGACGGCAAAGTCGGCGTTGGTGTAGGAAAGGCGAGAGAGGTTCCAGATGCAATTAGAAAAGCACTTGTAAGTGCTAAGAGGAACATAATCGAGATGCCGGTTGTTAAAGGTACAATACCCCACGAAGTTATTGGAAAACAAGATTCCGCAGAAATACTAATGAAACCTGCTGCACCAGGTACAGGTATTATTGCTAATGGAACTGTCCGTGCAATTCTTGAATTGGCTGGTGTTCAAAACGTTCTCACAAAAGCAATGGGTTCGACAAATCCTGTTGTCATTGCTCAAGCGACAGTCAATGGAATTAAGAATTTGTACTCTATAGAAAAGATAGCTGCTCTAAGGGACATAACTCCTGCGCAAGTAGTACGCGGCGTCAAAAAGGAGGGCTAATATATGAAGAAGCTTAAGATAACCCTTGTAAGAAGCACAATTGGTTACAAATACGATCAAAAAGATACAATCAAAAGACTTGGATTGAGAAAAATGCACCAAACAGTTATTAAGGAAGATAATCCTCAGATAAGAGGAATGGTAGAAAAAGTGAAACACCTTCTCAAAGTAGAAGAAATTGAAGAATAAGGAGGGAACATAAAATGCTTACTATAGACCAACTCAAACCTACTCCTGGGTCATACAGAAAGTATAAACGCCTTGGAAGGGGTCAAGGCTCAGGAAAAGGTAAGACCGCTGGTAAAGGACACAAAGGTCAGAAGTCAAGAGGTACAGGTAAGGTAAGACCATGGATGGAAGGTGGACAGACACCACTTCACAGAAGACTTCCAAAGTTCGGTTTCAAAAACTTTGCAAAGAAGGTATATGCAGTAGTTAATCTTGATACTCTCGAAGCAAAATTTGATAGTAACGATGTAGTTACAGTTGAGGTTCTTCTTGAGAAAGGTATAATCAACAAAGTTAATGATGGGGTTAAGGTACTTGCAAAGGGTGAAATAACGAAGCCACTTACGGTAAAAGTCCACAAAGTAAGCGAAAAGGCAAAGGAGAAAATTGAAAAAGTCGGCGGTAAAATAGAGGTGATCTAAGAATGTGGAAAGCGCTGCGCAATGCAATGAAGATTCCAGAGGTTAGGGATAGGGTTATCTTTACATTTTTAATGTTACTTGTCTTTAGATTGGGAATTTACGTTCCAGTTCCGGGTATAAACATCAAAGCTTGGGGGGAAGCGCTTTCCAAGCAGGGCTCTGGTCTTGCCGGTGGTGTTCTTAGTTTTTATGACGTTTTTACAGGTGGTGCATTCAGCAGATTTTCTGTATTCTCAATGAGTGTTACACCTTACATTAACGCATCAATAATCATGCAATTGCTGGCTTCCATTATTCCTTCACTCAAGGAACTTCTTAAAGAAGGTGAAGAAGGAAGGAAGAAATTCCAACACTACACCAAGAATTTAACGTTGGGACTTGCAGCGTTGCAATCGTTTGTTGTTTCTTTTGGTCTTGCGAGAAGTTACCAGGGAATAATTGCTGTTAATACTTGGCTCTTCTCATTTGTCTCAACAATATCACTTGTTGCTGGTACAATGTTCCTTCTTTGGATAGGCGATAGGATAACCGAAAAGGGTATTGGAAATGGTGTCAGTATAATGATATTTGCTGGTATCGTTTCAAGATACCCAGCATATTTTAGAAGTGCTGTACTCGGAAACTTAAATATCTTCGGTTGGATATTCCTTGTAGCAGTTGCAATATTCATGGTTGTTTCTATCATTTACGTACAACAAGCTGAAAGAAGAATTAAGATCGAATATGCAACGAGAATGGTTGGAAGAAGAATTTACGGAGGAACGAGTACACATCTTCCTATCAAAGTTAATCACTCTGGAGTTATTCCTATAATCTTTGCTTGGGCGATAGTCAGTATTCCAGAAGCAATCGCTCAGATAACAGGTGCACAATGGGCAATTAAGCTCTTCAGTATGCAAAGCCCGCTTATGATTATCATATACGCGTTGCTGATATTCTTCTTTACATATTTCTACAGCGTTGTTGTTATCGATCCGAAGGATATATCAGAGAATATCAAAAGATACGGCGGTTTTATTCCTGGTATAAGAGCTGGAAAACCAACGGAAGAATACATTACATACGTTCTTAATAGAGTTACATTCCTTGGCGCAATCTTCCTTGTTGGTATTTCATTACTGCCGTATCTTGTTGAGGGAATAACAAGAGTTAATATATGGCTTGGCGGTACAAGTGCACTTATTGCGGTCGGTGTTGCGCTCGATATTGCACAGCAGTTGGAAGCTCACTTGATAATGAGAAACTATGAAGGGTTTGTCAAGAAAGGAAAAATCGCTGGTAGAAAATAACCGTTAGGTTTTGATAAGGTCTGAGCAAAAAAGAAGGTGGAAGTATGAATTTGATTTTCTTAGGACCTCCCGGTGCAGGAAAAGGAACGTATGCCAAGAGGGTAGTTGAAAAGTATAACATGCCACATATCTCAACAGGTGACATCTTTAGAGAAGCTATAGCTAATGGAACTGAACTTGGAAAGAAGGTACAGGACATTGTCAATTCGGGTAATCTTGTGCCTGATGAACTAACAAACGCACTTGTTGAAGAAAGGTTAAATCAACCTGATTGTCAAAATGGGTTTGTACTCGACGGATATCCAAGGACAATAAACCAAGCAACTACCCTCGATAGTATACTTCTCAAAATGGGAAAGACGCTCGATGGTGCACTATACTTCGAAGTTGACGAAGAAACCGTTGTGGAAAGAATATCAACAAGACGTGTTTGCTCACAATGTGGAAAGGTATATAACACAATCACTTTGCCACCAAGAGTAGAAGGCATCTGTGATGATTGTGGTGGTGAACTAATACAAAGAGATGATGATAAAGAAGAAGTTGTACGAGGCAGATATAGAGTCTACATCGAGAAAACATCGCCGTTAATCGAATATTATAGAAATCAAAACAAACTTTTTACTTTAGATGGCAGAAAAAGTGTAGAAGAAGTCATGAAAATATTGTTTAATATATTAGGTGGAATTGAGAAAAAATGATAAGGATAAAGAGCGATTTAGAAATTCAAAAGATGCGAGTTGCTGGGCGCGTAGTTGCCAAGGTATTGAATGAAGTAAAAGGTTTAGTAATTGAAGGCGCGACAGCTTACGATGTAGAACTCTTAGCGGAGAGAATAATAAAAGAAGAGAACTGCAAGCCCGCTTTTAAAGGTTATGGTGGATATCCGTACGTAACGACTGTATCGGTTAACGATGAAGTTATCCACGGGTTTCCACTAAAAACAAAGGTCTTTAAGAAAGGCGATATAGTTTCCATCGATGTTGGGGCGATATACGAAGGATATTACGGTGATGGTGCGGCAACCTATATTGTAGGACAAAGTGATGAAAGCGGTCAAAAACTTGTTGAAGTCACTTATCAATCTCTGATGGAGGCTATTAAGATTTTGAGGGCTGGTGTTAAGTTAGGAGACGTCTCTTATGCGGTTCAGAGTTATGTGGAGCAACACGGCTTCAACGTAGTAAGAGATTTTGTTGGACACGGAGTTGGAAGAGCGCTCCATGAGGACCCTCAAGTTCCAAATTATGGAAAACCGGGAACAGGGATTACTCTGAGAGCTGGAATGACAATTGCTATAGAACCTATGGTTACTGAAGGCGGCTGGCACGTAGTAATTTTAGAAGATGGTTGGACGGTAGTTACTGCGGATAAGAAGAGAGCGGCACATTTTGAACACACAGTTTTGATAACGGACGATGACTATGAAATACTTACAGCTATGTGATGTATGTTTATGTAATTTTGATGGAAGCTTCTGTGGATTTGCGAGGTGATTTTTCTGAAAAACAAGCAAGACGTCATACGAATGGAAGGAACTATAGTTGAAGCACTACCGAATGCTATGTTCAGAGTACAGCTCGACAACGGATTTAAGGTATTGGCCCACGTTTCAGGTAAGATGCGCAAAAACTTTATAAGACTTGTACCTGGAGATAGAGTTGTAGTGGAACTAACGATCTATGATCTGACACGTGGTCGTATAGTCTACAGAAAGAAGATAGATGCCAAAGGTGAAGAAGAAATCCTTGATGATGAAGAGTAGTTGTACAACTTAGAAGAATTTTGTACACTTTGGCGAATATCTAAAGCTCATCTACACAAAATATTAGATTAATAAATTCCGAAAGGAGCGATTGACATGAAAGTAAAAGCATCTGTTGGCAAAAGATGTGAGCACTGCAAGATTATTAGAAGAAGAGGCAAGATATTTGTTGTTTGCAAAGTTAACCCCAAACACAACCAAAGACAGGGCTAATGGTGAGTAAAAATGGAGAATATTTGAGGAGGGAGATTAATGGCTCGTATCGTTGGTGTTGAAATACCCAGCAACAAAAAGGTACATATTGCGCTGAGATACCTCTACGGTATAGGTCCAACCAGAGCTCTTGAGATATGCAATGGAACGGGCATAGATCCAGAGAAGAGAGTCAAAGAACTTACCGAAGACGAAATCAGCAAAATTTCAACCTTCATCCAACAGAATTACAAAGTTGAAGGTGAATTGAGAACAGAAGTTATGAGAAATATAAAGAGATTGATAGATATTGGTTGTTACCGCGGCTTAAGGCACAAACTGGGGCTTCCAGTTAGAGGTCAGAGAACAAGGTCAAATTCAAGGACTCGAAAAGGTCCAAGACCAAGCAGGATTAAGAAAAAGGGTAAATAAGAAACCATAAGTTAGTTGAGTCGTAAGGGAAGAGCTATTAAGTGATGATTTGAAGGAGGGAAAATTAATGGCGAAAGGTCGTTCAAAAGCAAAGCCAAAAAAGAAGATTACCGTTGATCACGGTGTAGTTCACATCAAGTCAACATACAATAACACAATTATCAGTTTGACTGATCCAAACGGTCACGTACTCAGCTGGGGAAGTGGTGGAACAGCAGGATTTGAAGGTACAAGAAAAGGGACCCCATACGCTGCACAGCTTGCTGCTGACAAGGTTGCAAAAGATGCAGTTAAGATGGGAATCAAAAGAGTTGACGTTATAGTTAAAGGACCCGGTGCCGGTAGAGAAACTGCAATAAGAACACTCCAAGCTGCTGGCTTAGAAGTTGAAAACATAAGGGATGCTACACCGATTCCATTCAACGGATGTAGACCACCAAAAAGAAGAAGAGTCTAATCTGTTTTGTTCAATAAGGAGGGAAAATAATGGCACGATATACAGAAGCGTTGTGCAAGCTTTGTAGAAGAGAAGGAATGAAACTCTACCTCAAAGGTGAAAGGTGTTTTAGCGAAAAATGTAATTTTGACAAAAGACCTTTTGCACCAGGTCAGCATGGTAGAGAAAAGAAAAAACTGACACAGTACGGCTTACAGCTCAGAGCAAAACAGACAATGAAGAGAATTTATGGCGTACTTGAGAAACAATTTAGAATCTATTATGAAAGAGCAGCAAAACAATCAGGCGATACTCGTGAAAACTTGGTTGCACAAGTGGAGAGAAGACTCGATAACGTGGTATATAGACTTGGATTTGCCATCAACAGACGAACAGCAAGACAACTTGTTACACACGGTCACGTACTTGTGAACGGAAAGAAAGTTGACATTCCTTCCTATCAAGTAAGACCAGGGGATGTCGTGTCCATAAAAGAAAAGAGCAGGGCAATAGAGCCTGTCAAACAAGCGGTAGAACTCAATAAGGGTAGAGAAGTTGCAGCTTGGCTCGAAGCAGACTACGACAACTACAAAGGAGTTTACGTAAGGAATCCAAAACTTGAAGAGGTTACGGATCTTCCAGTCAATGTGCAGGCTATCGTCGAATTCTACTCGAGGTGATGTTAATGCTTCAAACCTTTGGAAGAAAGTTCAAACTCGAGGAACAAATAGAACACGAAGATCACTACTATGCAAAGTACTCGATAGCGCCGCTTGAAAAGGGATACGCAGTAACGGTTGGTAATACACTTAGAAGAGTCTTGCTCTCATCAATCCCAAGTTTTGCGATTACTGATGTACGATTCACAAAACCAGAAAAGTATCATGAATTCGACACAATCGAAGGTGTCAAAGAAGATATAATGGATATTCTTCTAAACTTAAAAAAAGTTCAACTACGTGTTGAATCATATGTCGAATCACCTGTAAAACTGTTTAGCGAAAAGAAAGGTCCAGCTGTGCTCACGGCAAAAGATATACAATGTCCTGCCGGAGTCGTGGTGGTAAATCCGAATCATTACATAGCCACGCTGAATGAAGATGCGGATGTTGAAATCGAACTGTATGCTACATTTGGTAAAGGTTTTGTTCCAGCGAGTGAAAGAAATGAGAGACCAGAGATTGGTTGGATTGTACTCGATGGAGTTTATAGCCCTGTAATTAAAGTTAATTGGCTTGTTGAAAATGTTCGTGTTGACAAAAGGACAGACTTTGAGAAACTAACACTTGAAATATGGACGAAGAAGAGTATCAAACCAGCCGAAGCACTTAAGCACTCTCTCAAGATAATTCTTGACCACTTTAACTTCATTGAACAAAGTCTAAGTGATGTTGAAGAACTTCCGATGCCGGCTTATCAAGAACCAGTTCACCTTTCGGAAGAGTCCATATCATCCGAAGATGTTGCTTCAAAGAAGGTTGAAGAGCTTGAATTGTCTGCAAGGTCGCTTAATTGCCTTAAGAGAGACAAGATAGAAACAATAGGAGATTTACTCGAGAGATCTGAAGAAGAACTCCTCAAAATTAAGAATTTTGGAGTAAAATCACTCGACGAAGTAAAAGACAAGTTGCGAGAAAAGTTTGGTCTTTCACTGAGAAAGGGGGACAAATGAGATGAGACATCGAATGAAAAGAAACAAGCTCAATAAATATGGTACACACAGGGTATCTCTCATGAGAAACCTTGCCAAGGAGATTATTGACCATGGAACGATAATGACAACAACAGTTAAGGCGAAGGTTGGAAAAGAGTATGTTGAAAAACTTATAACAAAGGCAGTAAAAGCTTACAAGATAAAGAATGAAAACAAAGCCGAAAGTGTTGCACTCAGAAGACAGATATTTGCGGAACTTGGTGACAGACAACTTGTAAATAAACTTGTAGATGAGATAGCGCCAAAATTTGCTACAAGAAATGGCGGTTACACAAGAGTAATTAAGGTAGGCGCAAGAAGAGGAGACGGTGCAGAACTTTCAGTTCTTCAACTCGTCGAGGAATAATCAAAAATTGTGAATTGATTACTTAGCTAAAAAAGAGGGGCGCAATGCCCCTTTTTAAAGTGTTAGTACTTAATTTGAGAACATTCAGGAGGTGCAAGAATGCAAGTCAAAGAACTTTCAAGAGATAAGAATGTTATTATTCGAGAATACGATTTCGATTTTGAAGATATAAAAAGAATTGAAGACAAAACAGTAAATGAGTTGAACAAGAGGAAATACCACATAGATGGATTTAGAGTTGGTAAAGTTCCTAAGGAAGTCTACAAAGCGAGACTTAAAGAAGCGTTTTATGAAATCTACGTCGCCGATGAAGCCATCAAAGAAGTTGATAAAAAGTTAGATGAAGAAAATCAGCAACTTTTACTTCCACCAGTGATAGCTGATGCTAAATTCAGTGCTGAAAACGGTAAAGTAACAGTTGAACTTCACTTGGAACCAGAGATAAGTTTCGACCCAAGTAAGATTAAGGTTAGAAAAGCAAAGGAAGAGGAAGTTCTTGACGGATACGTAGACATGAGAGTAAAATACGTTGTAGAAGAAAACGCTATTATTGAACCAAAAGAAGGAGAAGCAAAAGAAGGAGACTTGGTAAAGGTAAAAGAAACTGTCATGCTTGATGAAAAGAAGCTAAGAGATGGTGAAGAGAGGGAATATGTACTCTTAAAAGATGATGAAAGAGACGTCGTTAAACAGCTCTACGGAAAGAAGAAAGGCGATGTTGTTGAGTTTGAAAAAGTATTCGAAAAAGAGAACGAAAAGATAGTCTACAAATATATTCTCGAAGTTGAGGAAGTCTATAATAGAATCCTCCCGGAGTTCAACGACGAATTTGTAAAATCTCTTGCTGTTGAGAATATCGAAACCGTAGAGCAGTTGAAAGATAAATTCAGAGCTGAAGGTAAGGAAATTTACGATAGAGAACTCGGAGAGTCTTACAGAGCACAGATAATTGACCAAATACCACAAGCAACTGAAATCGATGTAAGCGAGAAGACAATCGAAAGGGCTGTCGAAAACATCATAGATAATCTTAAAGAAGATGGAAAATACGACTCGTATGTGCAGAACTACGGTAGTGAAGAAAAGTTAATTGAGGAATTGAAACATTACCACGTTAACCTTATTAAGAAGGACCTCGTTGTTAAAAAGATTGCAGAAGAGAATAACATTAAGGTAGAAAACGAAGATATAAAATCATACGCTGAAAGAGTCTCGGTGGAATGGGGAGTTAGCCCAGACAGAGCTGAGGCAATAATCAAAGGAAGGCAAGACATTAGAAATGAAGTTATAATGGAGATAATAGAATCAAAAGTTGCTAAGGTGCTTTCTGAAAAAGTTGAAGTTGAGGAAGTATCTTTCAAAGAAGAAAAAGAGCAAGAAGGAAAAAGTAAGCCAGCATCCTCTTAGGGAGATGATAAGTAATGGATAAAGAAATGAAGAAAATACTTGACCAATACGTGCCGATAGTTATAGAAACAACAGGTAGATACGAAAGAGCATACGATATTTATTCGCGATTACTCAAAGACAGAATCATATTTTTAGGCAGTGCTATAGACGACCACGTTGCAAATCTTGTTGTAGCACAGCTTTTGTTTTTGGAAGCGGAGAATCCAGACAAGGATATCCAGCTTTACATTAATTCGCCTGGAGGATCAGTTACAGCAGGTCTTGCGATATACGATACGATGCAGTATGTAAAATGCGATGTTGCAACGATCTGTGTTGGTCAAGCTGCATCGATGGGAGCGGTCTTACTCGCAGCAGGTGCAAAAGGGAAAAGATTTGCACTACCAAATAGTAGGATAATGATTCACCAACCACTTGGTGGAGCGGAAGGGTCTGCAAAGGATGTAGAAATACTTACGAAAGAACTAGTTAGAATAAAGCATATCATAAACGATATTCTAAGTAACCATACAGGACAACCGATTGAAAAGATAGAAAAAGATACGGACAGAGATTTCTTTATGAGCGCACAAGAAGCACGTGAATATGGTATAATAGATAAAGTGATTATGCCTGGTGAGAGATAATTTGGTAACTTTACATCATAAATTTATTGTAGGGAGGAAGAGAGTATGTCAGGTCACAATAAATGGGCGAATATTAAACACAGGAAAGCTGCCCAGGATGCGAAGAGATCAAAGATATTTACAAAGCTTATTAGAGAAATTGTTGTTGCAGCAAGGGAAGGCGGCGGAAATCCAGACACGAACCCAAGGTTGAGAGCTGTTCTTGAAAAGGCACGCGAGGCAAACATGCCAAAAGACACCGTTGAAAGGTCAATCAAAAAGGGTACAGGAGAGCTTGAAGGCGAAAGGTATGAAGAAATAATATACGAAGCATATGCTCCTGGTGGAGTTGCACTTTATATCCTCACATTAACAGACAACAAAAATAGAACCGCTCAAGAACTTAGACATATCCTTAGCAAAAACGGTGGCTCACTTGCAGAAAGTGGTTCAGTTGCTTGGATCTTTGAAAGAAAAGGTGTTATAGAAATTCCTATGGAAAAGATTTCCGATATGGACGAATTCACACTCATGGCGATTGACGCAGGTGCAGAGGACATAGAAGAAGGAGACCCTGTTCTTGTTTACACAGCACCTGAAAACTTAACAAGTGTTAAAGAAACACTTGCAAAGGATGGTTTTGAAGGAGAATCAAAAATAACATTCAAGCCGAAGAATAGTGTAAAAGTTAGTGGCTCTGATGCTGAAAAAGTTTTGAAACTTGTCGATGCACTCGAAGATAACGACGATGTCCAAGAAGTATTTGGTAATTTCGATATAGATGACGCAGAACTTGAAGCAATAATGGAAAAACTTGAAGGGTAATATATTTTTAAGAGGTTGGAGTGAAACTATCTGAAAAAAACTACAGGTTCTTGGTTGCGAATTACAGTTATCGTACTTTTGCTTGTGATGAATATACTCTTAATTGGAGAGACGCTATATTTCGGCGTCTTTCCATTTGATGCTACTTTTAAGCTTAGCGCAAAATATGATTTCTCATTCTGGCAATTTAGAACGCTTTTTAACATAGACACACCACTGAGTCAGAGATTTGCTGTACCACGTATCAAACCCGATTTTTCAAGCGTTTTTGAATACTTTGAGTTTGTCAGCGAGCCGTATAAGGTAACATATACAGACTTGAACAAAGAGATACCTTTTACAACATTCGTAAATCCCGCTCAAAAATGTTGGTATGTAACGTGGTTAAGCACCGGTTACTTCGGAGAAGGGTTAATTCACAAAGACGATTACCTATCAATAATAAGTTCCAAATACAAAGTAAATTTATCGTTTAAAATAAATGGTTTGAACATTTTTGTTGAGCATTCGAATGGTTTCAATTTAGGATTCGGGAACGGTATATATCTATTTATGGGTGAAAAGACTGGTTTTGGAGTTTTATACAACTTTGAAAAGACATTAATTTATGTTTTGGTATTCTATTCAAACAACCAGTTTCATTTAAAGAACGGCTTCACTATGAAGGACAATAATTTTGAAATCAATATCGTAAATGATGAAATAGATGGTCAAACGAGTGTATCTGGAAGGATAAAGTGGAAGGTGGGTGATATGTATGTCGTTGGACGACTTCAAGGAAAAGAAGTTCGGATTTATTTCGAATTTCCAATCTGGTGATGTTCAAGAATTGCCTTGGGACCAATTCGAATGGTTCGTTGAGAAAATTAAAGAATCAATGGGACTTGACCTTTCAGGTTACAAGCCAGAAAGAATGAAAAGACGTATAGAAATGCTTATTAGAAAATACAACTGTAAAAGTTATAAAGAGTATTTTGAAATCATCATAAAAGATAACAAGAAAAAGGATGAATTTCTCGATAAACTAACCATAAATGTCACCGAATTTTTTAGAAATCCAGAAAAATGGGAAGAACTGAAAAAGGTATTCTTACCACAGCTTCTCAAAGAAAGCGGCGCGAAGTTTCGAGCTTGGAGTGCTGGTTGTTCATCTGGAGAAGAACCTTATTCTCTTGCCATACTTTTGGAAGAACTTAAGGCGCCAACGAGTGCGAAAGTACTTGCAACCGATATAGACATGGGTGTTTTGACAAGAGCGCAAATCGGTGAATATGAGGAAAGGTCTATGGTTAGCACTCCACAAGAATACATTCAAAAATACTTTATAGTACGTGATGGCAGATACATAGTAAAGCCGAATGTTAAAGCAAGAGTTCAGTTCAAAAGACATAACATGCTTCAAGATCCTTTTGAAAGAGGATTCGATATTATTATGTGCAGAAATGTTGTTATATACTTTGAAATGGAAGCAAAAGAAGAATTATACAAAAAATTTGTGCAAAGCCTCAGAGTAGGCGGGATTCTTTTTGTCGGTAATACCGAAAGAATATTCAATTACCGAAACATTGGGCTTGAAGTCGCATCACCTTTCATATACAGAAAAGTTAAGTAAGGAATGATCGAATGTTCTGGATAGTACTTTCCTTAGTATTGGATCAAATTACAAAATACTGGGCGACGATATACCTTACTGGCGGCGCTTTTAAGCGAGTGTTTGGATTCTTCTATCTAACATACGCAACCAACAAGGGGATTTCTTTTGGACTTCTTGCTGGTGTAAAAGAGGTTGTTATATACTTAACGCTCTTGACAATAGTTCTCCTCTCCGTGGTTCCGGTATTATTTAAACTGAGTAAATTTAACGAAGTGATGATTGGTTTCATCGTTGGAGGAGCACTTGGGAATCTCGTTGATCGTATAAGGTACGGCTACGTTGTCGACTTTCTAACGTTTCCCTACTGGCCAACTATAATAAATGTAGCCGATATTTTCATTTTCATCGGAAGTGTTGGAATAATGTTGAAATTAATTACTGCTGAATTGCGAATGAACGATAATAGCCGAAAAGACAAATCATTTAGTAAGCATGGCGAACGTTATGGAAGTAAAGAATATGGGGAGCATGGATATACAGGTAACGAACAGAGAAGATGGTTGGCGACTCGACAAGTTCGTAATGGAAAAGACTCCAGACTGGATCTCAAGAACGTTTATCCAGAAAGCGATAAAGAATGGCGAGGTACTGGTCAATGGAACTTCGAAGAAACCGAGCTACAAGGTGAAATCTGGGGATATAATTACCTTGACAGTTCCAGAGAAACCACAGATTCCGGACATTCTGCCGGAGAATATTCCTCTTGATATAATATATGAAGATAAAGATATTCTCGTAATAAACAAGCAACCCGGCATAATAACCCACCCCATTCCATCACACACCTCGAGAACCATTGTCAACGCAGTCTTGTATCACTGTAAAGATTTACAAGGTGTTGGCGGGGTGCTGAGACCTGGTATTGTCCACAGGCTTGATAAAGATACAAGTGGTGTGATGGTAATTGCAAAGAATGACTTAGCACATCAATCGCTCACTAAACAGTTCAAAGACAGGGTCACAGAAAAACTGTATATATGCTTAGTTAAAGGTGTGCCTGAAAAAAACGAAGGAGATATCGATGTAAGCATTGCCAGAAATCCTGTGCTCAGAGTTAAGATGACAGTAACTCAGAGTACATATGGCAAACCAGCACTCACACATTACAAAGTCATAAGAAAGTTTGGGAACGTGGCTTCCTTAGTTTTTGCGTGGCCCAAAACTGGAAGAACGCACCAGATTAGGGTTCATATGAAATACATCGGCCATCCACTTATGGGTGATGAGGTTTACGGAAAAGCTAAAGAAGATGAGAAATTTGATATTCGCAGACAGATGCTCCATGCACTCAGCCTTTCATTTTTCCATCCAAGAACTGGTGAACGTGTAAAATTCATAGCAAGACTACCAGAAGATTTTGCCAGAGCGATAAAAAACATCCAAGATTTCTTGGAAGCAAAACCATAAGATTCGAAAATTCTCAAACTTCTTCACTATGGTTGGACTTACTATAGCAATCATGTCTTTTAAGTGTTTGTTGAACGCATCAATTACCATTGGGTCGAATTGCCTGCCTTTCATATCGTTCATGTATTCAACTGCCTTTTCAACGGACCAGGCGGGACGATAGCACCTATCGTGTGTTAAAGTTTCAAAAACATCAGCGACTTGAACTATTCGTGCCTCTATTGCTATCTCCTCGCCTTGAAGCCCATAGGGATAGCCACTTCCGTCCCACCTCTCGTGGTGTTCCAAAGCGCTGACCGAACTTATCTCAAAGATGTTTAAAGTAGAATCCCTAAAAATTTCGAAACCGATTAAGCTATGTTCTTTCATAATTGAAAATTCCTTCTCATCGAGTTCCCCCGTTTTGTTTAATATGTAATCAGGCACGCCGACTTTTCCAATGTCGTGTAATGCTGAGGCTTTCTTGATTAACTTTGCATCACTGGAGTTAAAACCGAGGTATTCTGCCAAATAATAAGATAGTTCGGCAACGCGATTCACATGGTCTCCGGTTTCTTCTGATTTTGCCTCAATAACTTTAGAAAGCATGATAATAAATTCTTCCTCAATATCTGGATATTTTGTGGAAATAAGGGACCTTTGAAGGTTTTTCAAAAGGCTTCTTATGTATGATGTTTCAAGTGAGTTCAGTTGTTTTGATGAATAGGCCACAAAAAGAATATTGTTCTCCTGAACTTTTGTGTGAAAATCGTATCTATATTCCAAATGTTCACTGTTCGTAAACTTTGGAGGGAAAATACGTTCGTTGTTTACGAAAATTTCGCCGTTGAGTTTAATATCCGGTCGTTTTAAGCACAAAAACGTGCGCACCTGGAACAGGTATCTATAAGCAGTTCTGGAAGGCTCATTTCAGAAGCGGTTGCTGCAACATTTTCTAAAGTGACAATTGCTTGTTCAAGTAACATTATATCTTGGTAAGTTTTGAGAAGCGACAAAACTGTGAGTTTTGTTGAAAATGGGGAAAGATTTTTCTTCTCTATATAAGCATTTACATCGTAGTCTCTTATAAGCAAGTCAGTTGGAATTTTCTCAGGATTCGAGGTCATCAAGATTATCCTCGTTTTTTTATCATTGCACGTGTGTCTGATGTGGTTTATAACTTTAATTCCCGCGTCATCGCTCTCCCTCATCTAAAGGGGGGAGAGAGTTATGAGGAAGATGTTCATTCTTGCGGTCGTAGGTCTTTTAGTACTTTTACAAGCTATCATATTTGCAGATGAATCTTCTCCAACGACACTTGGTCGCCCATTCTGAAGGTGAAGAGTGTATGTGTGAGGTTGCCGAGCAAAGAGATATTACCGTTCAGGAAACAGAAATTCTCAGCAAAGCAGATACTGAAGAAAGATTGGCAAACGTTGAAGAAACTATCTCGATGCTATATGAATTAATCAATTCAAAAGCGAGTGTTTAGGATTTTAATGCCATGTCTCAAACTCTTGAAGAGCGAATTATTAAATTAGAAGAAGGGCTATTGAACCTGGACTCTACCATAAGCACTGGCTTACCTTCCATTAGGGATATGGTTTACGAACTCTCCAAAAGCTTGTCGTTGCTGGAAGATAGATTGACCGAATACGTACACACAACCATTGACGAATCCCTTGAAACATTTACAAGCGATATTAATGAAATCAAAAATCAAGTTGAAAGTCTAAGAGTTGCAGTGGACATCCAAGACAGTGACATTCTAAAACTTTACGAAACAACATCTAACTTGTCAGACCGTGTATCGAATTTGGAGAATTTATCATCAACAATAGATGCATTATCCCAACTTCTTGAGACACTGTCACTACACAATGATATGTACAATCAAGATATAGTCAACATTTACGATGCACTTTCTTCGAAAGCAAACATTTCAGACGTTGAACGTATCTCTTTAGAAATTGAGGCTATTCAAGCTGAGGTTAGTAACCTTAAAAACACACAATTCACAGACCTTAACAAGCAACTCTCTCAAACCGTTGCAAAGATTGATACTCACAATATTGATATCCTTACAATATATACCTCTGTCGAACAGTTTTTCAAACAAATTCAGATGATATCTGGAAAGATTTCAACGCTCGAAACAATGGTAAGAGATTTGAATCAAAAAATTGGAAAATAGAACTGGAGTGAAATAAAAGGTGAAAGCCCCGACCGATCGGGGCTTTTTGATTTCTATCGGTTGTTATTAACCTCTTCCCAAAATCTTTCTATTTCTTCACTATTTTCCTTAAGTATCTCCAACAGCATTGGGTCAAAATGTTCAGGTTTTATCCTCTCACTACCTTAGAAAACCTTAAATACCCCAATTCGTTAATGAAAATTTCATTTCTCAATGTTAATGCTTGGAGCGAATAAGGTAAGGTTTCCACACCCTGTAAGTACATTCTTACTATCTCGCCTATGAGCTCGTCATCTTTTTTTAGCTTAGATGCTAATTCTTCTGCTTTGTTTTCGTATATACTTTGCTGTATATTGCGAAGATTTACCTTAAATACATTGTGCTAAGTCCAGCTATTACGGAGGCTACAATTATCAAAATCGTATCTATTATAAAAGTTGTTGTCATCTTTTTACTTATCACATCGCTCAGTTTCATTTTAAACTGACTCCACCTTTAGTTATCCTTATTTAAATTATATCATATTTATATAAATTTTCTTTATATAAAAAAACACCTGGCATAACCAGGTGTTTCATAGTGTTATTTATTAAAACAAACAATCTGGTCTGGGCGGTGGGACTTGAACCCACGACCACCAGATCCCGATTCTGGCGTTCTAGCCATCTGAACTACGCCCAGATTATAAAATCACCAAGAATCACCAAAACCAAATTTTATTTTATCACATATAGTAGGATTTATCAAGTTTGCTTTCACGACCATACCTCAAAACATATCTACCTTCTGTTGTTAATCTCCTCCCAGACGCGCTTTATCTCATCGCCGTTTTCTATAAGTATTTCTAACAACCTAGGGTCAAAGTGCTCGGGTTTTGTTCTGCCGTCACCTTCAAGAATTATTCTTATTGCTTCATCGTGTGATAAGGCCTTTTTGTAAGGTCTTTCTGACCTCAATGCATCGTATATATCAACAAGCACCACAATCCTTGTTTCTATTGGTATCTCTTCTCCTTTCAGTCCTTTCAAGTAACCGCTACCATCGTATTTTTCATGGTGTTAAAGTGCTATATTTCGAGCTATTTAAAAATACTCGGAATCACCAAGAAGTTTACCACCATACTCAACATGTCTTTTCATAATCTCAAACTCTTCATCGGTCAGCTTACCAGGTTTGTTGAGTATATCATTTGGAACTAGCATCTTTCCAATGTCATGGAGCGGAGCAAAAGCCCGGATTTTATTTATTTTTTCTGGCTCAAGGCCTAACTTTTCCGCAAACCACGCCGACAATTTACCACCCGTTCAATTTACCACCCGTTCAATATGGTTACCGGTCGTCTCATCGTAACTTTCTGCAATAACAGATAGTTGGCACGCAAATGACAAGTAAGACTCCTCTATTTCTCTTTCAAGTTCTAACAATTTGCTGAAGGAATTTTCCAAAGCTTCGTTCATTGCAAGCATTTCTTCAAATGAAGCAGCTATTTCCTGAGCGAGCTTGTTATATTCCTTTGCAATTTCTTCTATCTCTTGGATATCAGTTTTTACAGGATAAGGGTTGTAAGTTTTATTTATGAGGAACTCTTTCATGGAGGATATCAATAGTCCAAATGGAGAAGTAACTGCTTCCGCTATCTTTTTGCTACCCTGTGCAACAAAGAATATGGCACCAAAATTGACAGCAAGTATTAATATGAGCGTCACCACAATGTGTGTCAGATAACGATTAATTGTGTATTCAACATAAAAATATACAAGGGTAAATATGATGTTTCTTCCAATATCTAAAGTGAGCCTTCCAAATACATAAACTCTGTGTAGATTCATTTTTTCCAAATAGTTACTGTCTAACGGCAACTTTTTAGTGAGAGGCTTTAGTCGTGTAATATACTCCTGCATCTTATCGTCTGGTATTTGTTTCAAGTCTTTGTCGACACCGTATATTGCTTTGCCTTTCGAATCCAACACGATGAGCTTATTAGCTCCAAGGCTTGCCAGCATTTTCGCTATTTTGTCTAAAACCCCTTAGGCGTAGATTTTTGAAACTCTTGCCTCGAATATATCACCGTTGACAATCAGATAAATACTCTTTAGTATTTCGTACGACTTTAATTCATTGTATATGTAGTAACTGTAATTGTATTTTTTAACGTCCTCGTTTTGGAGATAATGTTAACTAAAAGTATTGAAACTTTCCAAAAACCGCATTATCCTTTAAATAGGGAACACCCCCAAACCAGCTCTTGACAAAGCAGGTTCCCCAAGATGAACAACTCAACACTCTCTTGTCCTAAATGCGGTTCTACCAGCTTATACAAAAACGGTCATGACAAATACGGTAACCAACAATTGCTTTGCAAACTCTGCCATCATTCTTTCAAACTTTCCCATTCTCGCAAACGCAAAAACTTCTCTTTCTCTTATCCCAAATGCACTTCTTGTGGTAAATCTAAGGTTTTTGTGTAGTGAAGAATCTTTGGAAAACGCACAATGGTAATATCAATCACATTCTTTCACACTTACACTCTTTCATCACTACAAGTTAACACTATCTAGATGAGTTTGAAAAAACAGCTTACGTTTTATTATACAACAAAATAGTAGAAAAACAAAACGGTGCTACTGCGCCGTGAAAAAGTTCATAACTATTTATTAAATTATTAAATCGCAAATTAAAAACAGAACCCAATCTTTCGCGTTGGAAGTGTTGTTTTAGGTTCTCCAAAGACGATAATCATTTGATGTACGGGTTCTGTCCTTGGGACGTCTATTTTTACAGTAAGTCCGATGTTGCTCAGAGCTTTGTTAAATGTTGATAACCTTGAATAATCGTGCATTGAAAGCACAAAATTACCACTTTTTACTAAGTTGACGATTTCGTTGTGCAATTTATTTTCCCTTTCCATATTGAAATCTGGAAATCCAACGGCGTAGATGGGACCCCTTTTGGGCCTATGTATATTTAGATTTTCTACTTTTCCGACCATGCCTATTATCATTGTTGGTGGTATGCCTTTTCCTTTGTAAGTGTTGTACAGGGATGCATTTCCTGAGGCGACAGGAACTTTGAAATATTCACATGCATCCTTTAGTCCTGCCATCTGTGCAGCAAGTCCCAATGGCTGAATGTCTGGGTCTGGATAGTTGATGCCATCGGTTATTGCAAGAGGTGTTGCACCAACGGAGAGAGTCTTTCTAATACTTTCGATGACAGCAATATATGCTCCCCAGTACGGGTCTTGCGCACCTATATCCGCTCTGCTATGAATGGAGAGTGAGTAACCAACAGAATTACTTGAATCTTTCACACGCATTACAGCTGCTCCAAATCCTGGTGGGAGTATCGTATCGGTTCCAACCATATAGTCGTACCTCTCAAAGACATCATGAGCGTCTACATCTTTGAATCTAATCCACTTGAACTTTGGCATGGGACTTGGCTTATAATCGTAGATTTCCTCCTCTGGCGAATCTTCTAAAAGTTTTGCAGGAACATCTAATACGACTTCATCATTGTATTTTGCTATATATCTTCCATTATCCGTTACCTCGGCAACAATCGCACCAAAGAGCAGATGTTTTCTTGCTATTTCCAATACCTTCTGTGCCTTTTTTAGCGATGTTACAACAGCCATTCTCTCCTGGCTTTCACTTATCAGTATCTCTATTGGCAACATGTCAGGTTCTCTTAGTGGGATCCTATCGAGATGGACAACAGCTCCAAGATTACCGCGTGCGACAAGTTCACTTGTAGCAGACAACACGCCACCGGCTCCGAGGTCTTGTGCACCATCGACAAGTCCATTTTCTACCATTTCGAGGAATGCTTCAATGAGTAGTTTTTCAGCAAATGGATCACCAACTTGGATTGAGAGCTTTGTTGCCTTCTCACCAGTTAAATCTTCCGATGCAAACGAAGCACCATGTATGCCATCCCTACCGGTAGCTCCACCGAAAATAACGATGACCTGTCCCGGCGTTGTAGCTCTTGACTGTATTAAGTGTTCATTCTTACCAACACCAACTGCCATTACGTTTACAAGCGGATTGTGTTTATAGTAATTTGAAATGCGCAATTCACCACCAACAGTTGGAACACCTATGGAATTTCCGTAATCGGATATTCCTTCTATGATGCCATCGATTATTCTATCCATATGTAGCGAGTCGAGGATAGCTGTTGGTCTTGCACCCATAGTAAGAACATCCCTAATGATACCGCCAACACCTGTAGCGGCACCATTGAACGGTTCTATTGCACTTGGGTGGTTGTGACTCTCAACCTTAAATGCAAGGAAGTGATAATCATCAAGTGCAACTATACCAGCATTTCCACCAGTCCCAACTCTCGGGAGGCGTCTTATATACCCCTTTGTGTGAGAATAGCCACAATGTTCACTCCACATAACTGTGAACGCTTCTATCTCTTCTTTTGTTGCCTTTCGACCTAACCGGGTTTCGAGGATGTCTAAGTATTTCATGCTCTAACACCACCGTGATTTTTGATATAATTAAATGCAGAGAGGAATACTCTTAACCCATCATCTGAGCCGAGCAACTTTTCCATTGCCCGTTCTGGATGGGGCATAAGTCCGAAGACATTCTTATTAGAATTAACAATTCCAGCTATGAACTCATCACTGCCATTGATATCACTGGTGTATTTGAGAACGGCATTTACTTCTCTTGTTTTTACGTATCTTCCAAAACCGTGTGCGATTGGCAATCTTATGCGTTCACCTTTCAGGTAATAATTCGTAAATGGTGTCGAAGTGTCGGTAATTTCAAGTTCAACAATTTTACTGATGAATCTACCATTGGAATTCTGTAAGAGAGCCCCATCTAAGAGCCCCATTTCAACGAGTATTTGGAACCCGTTGCATATACCTATGACAAGTCCCCCATGATTCGCAAAATCTCTTATTTTCTGAGCTATTGGTTCACGTGCTGCAACAGCACCAACACGGAGATAATCTCCGTACGAGAACCCTCCGGGTAATACAAGTAAGTCAGCGTTTACATCGGAATGAATATCCACAAACTCTGCATCAAAACCTACATATTTACAAGCCCAAAGAGCGTCCCTGTCACAATTACTTCCAGGGTATACAATCACCTGGGCTTTAGGGAGGCTCATAACTTTCTCACCTCAAAGGTTTCAGTTACTGTGTTAACGAGAAGTTCTTTACATGCCTTCTTTACCAATTCCAGAGCAACTTCTTCGCTTTCCGCTTCAATCTCGAGGTGAATGGATTTTCCCAATCTCAAAGAGGTTACAGGAATTGAATATTCATCGTTCAAAACTCTCTTTATCGTCTCTCCTCTTGGGTCTCTAACATTACTTTTATATTGGATATCAATCACAAAAGTATATTTTTGCATATATTCAACACCACCTCATAATTCTCCATTGGATTGCCAAGGTCTCTTCTGTAAATATCTTTATCAAAGATTTCACCGGATTTTCTTAATCTCATTGTGTCAGGTGATATCTCATCACCAAGACAAATATCTCCGTTACTATCGATGCCGTACTCAAATTTTATATCCCACAATTCGAAACTGTAAACATCGAAGAACTCTTTAAGAAGCGTAGCTGTACGCTTAGCCTCATCAATGATCTTCAGTGCTTTTTCTCTTTCAAGGATTCTTAGTGTTTCAAGGTGTTCGAGACACATAAGTGGATCATGCATCGCATCACTTTTGTAAGTAAACTCAACCAGTGGTGAAGGCAAATCTTCACCTTCCGTTCCACCGTATTTTCTTACGAACGAGCCAGCCTTTTTGAACCTTACGATAACTTCGAGTGGAATCATTTTGAGCCTTTTCGCGTGGATTTTGTTAGGAGGAAGATAATTGAGGAACATTGTGCTTACTCCTTTGGTATTGAGGTATTGCATCAATCTTGCGGTAATCTCCGAGCAGAATTGTCCCTTGAAATTCATAATATCATGCTTTGCTCCATCACCCGCTGTTATATCATCTTTAAAAGTTAAAATCACGCTCTGTCCATCTTCCGCAAGTTCTACAATCTTCGTTTTACCTTCGTAAAGATAATTCACAGACATTTTCACTCACCCCTATTCAATAATGAATCTTTAATGAATCAGTTATTCTTTCTCCTTAGATATTCCGCGTAACCAATTTTGATAATCTCCTCTGATGTTCTTATAACATCTTCTTTCATTTTAGCACGGTATTCCTTTAATTTATCTGATATATCTGGGTACTTTAGGCTAAGTATAGATATTGCTAATAAACCAGCGTTCTTAGCGTTATTCACGCCAACAGTAGCGACAGGAATTCCTTTTGGCATCTGAACGATGGAAAGCAAAGAATCGAGTCCGTCCAAGAATGAGGATTTGATTGGTATTCCGATTACTGGTTTTATTGTTAAAGAGGCTACAACTCCTGGGAGATGAGCTGCCCCACCTGCTCCTGCAATGAAGATTTGTACACCATTGCTTTCTGTTTCTTTTATGTATTCAGATAACCTTTCAGGAGTTCGATGGGCTGAAAGTACACAGAGACTGTAGGGAATTTCAAACTCTTCAAATACTTTGGCTGCCTCTTTCATAACTTCTAAGTCGGAGTCGCTACCCATTAAAATGGAAACTAAGGCTTTACTCTTCAAAGTCCTCACCTCTCAGATTGGGTTTAAAGCAACTCGGTAGAAAAGATAGATAAGAGATAAGCAGAAGAAGAAAAAAGTTGCACGCCCCCACGGCTAAATGGATAATGGATACAGTGTATAAAGTGATCGAAGTGTAGTGAATTAAAGTTGAAAAGTAATCAGTGAAGATTTATCGGTTATTATTTTCTTTGTGAAGACAGCCCTACGGTGCACAATTTGAATTATTCAAACGTTTGAGTTATCATTATTTACACTAATGGGCTGCCTGAGGAGAGCTTAAAGACCTTCTAATACATAACCCCCACGGCTTTATGCGTTTATCATCTCTTCTTGTATGTTATTTTTCTAACTTCTCAAAAATTACCAAATTTGCTGTTATACCTACGAGTGCTGCAAGTGCCATACCTTTTAATTCAACGGAACCTATCTTTACGCTCGCGCCACCAATTCCGAGCGTGAGGATGAGTGCTGCTATTATTAGATTTCTCGATTTTGAAAAGTCAACTTTTGCTTCTACGAGCGTTCTAACTCCAATTGACGCTATCATTCCGAAGAGTATTAAGCTAACACCACCAATGACTGGGGTTGGTATAGTTTGGAGAACAGCACCAAATTTTGAGAAGAATGCTACTAAAATTGCGAGTAATGCAGCGCCTCTAAGAATTGAAGGGTCGTATACCTTTGTTATTGCAAGAACTCCCGTATTCTCACTATACGTTGTATTAGCTGGACCTCCAAGAAATGCTGCGACCATCGTTGCTAATCCATCTCCAATTAGCGTTTTGTGAATACCAGGCTTTTCGAAGAAATTCTTTCCGACAACAGCTCCATTCGTTGTAATATCCCCAATATGCTCCATAACTGTAACAAAAGCAACTGGTACAATTAGGCTGATTGCTCCATAATCGAATTTTGGAAATATTAAGTTTGGAATGGAGAACCAAGAGGCACTTGCGATAGGAGAGTAATCGATTATTCCAGAGAGTGCAGAGGTAATATATCCAACGAGGACACCTGTCAAAACTGGGATTAGTGAGAAGAAACCTTTGAATATCGTTGCCGAAGCTATTACTGTTATTATCACCACAAATGCTATTGGCCAATTTGAAGAAGCCATATTTACAGCGACTGGACTTAACCCTAATCCGATAACCATTATCATCGGTCCTGTAACCACCGGTGGGAAGAGCTTCTTAATCACATCCGTACCCAACAGTTTAACAATCAGAGAGAAGGCCAAGTACACGGTACCAGCAGCGACAATACCACCAAGAGAATACCTTATGTCTCCATACTTTTCCTTCACTGCTATTATCGGTGCAATGAATGCAAAGCTGGAACCAAGAAATACAGGAACTATTCCACCAGTTATGAAGTGGAACAACAAGGTTCCAAGACCTGCCGTGAATAAGGCAACTAAGGGGTCAAGACCAGTGAGTAGCGGGACTAAGACGGTTGCACCAAACATAGCTATGAAATGTTGGAGTGAGAGGACAAATCGCTTTGAGACGGGTAAATCGATCTTTGAGGTATTCTCCGAATTTACAGAAGTTTTTTCCAAAGAATCAGCAATAATAACATCTTTTTCCATCTTTTCTCCTCCTTTCTCGCCTCTCTGGACGAGTTTAAAGGTTTAAAACCTTCGACAACCTTATCATACCACAAGTAAGCAAAAAAAGTCAACGTTAAGGATACATAAAACATGTAACGCATATTGTGAGTTTGTGGCGATTGTGTTACGACTAAAGATTTGCATGAGAGTTGATTATATAAGGATCAAGGGGTATTTCTCATCTGGGTGGGTTATAATTCTCACATTTATCCCGTAGATTTTTTTGATTAATTCTTCATTTATGATTTCCTTAGGACTTCCAATATCAATAACCTTTCCATCTTGCATAACGGCTATTTGATCGCAGTATTTTGCGGCGAGTGATATATCGTGGAATGTACCAATTATAGTTTTACCACTTTCAGTGAGTTTTCTTAAATAATTCAGAACCTTTACAGAATGACCTAAATCAAGGTGGGTGACCAATTCATCGGCAATTATGATTGGAGTGTTTTGATATATGGCTCGAGCGATTAGTACCCGTCTTTGCTGACCGCCACTGAGAGTTGAGAAGACCCTTTTTCTATAATCAAGTAGGTCAACAGTGTCTAATGCAAACTCCAAATCTTTTTCAAATACTGTTGTATCGAAAAAGCTTGATGCTCGGCCGATGCCACCCATCTCGACTAACTCTTCAACTGTGAAGTCGTAAGCTGGATTGAAGTCTTGCGCTATGTATGCAATTTTTTGTGCAATCTTTTTGTGAGATAGTTTTGAAATATCCTGACCATCGACGTATATCCTTCCTGAAATTGGCTTGAGAAATTTCATTATTAGCGATAGCACAGTTGTCTTGCCTGAACCATTTGGTCCAATGATTCCAAAAAAGGATTCCTTTGGAGTAGACAAGCTTATGTTTTCTATAACAAAACTTGGGTATTTAAAGCTTACATTTTCAAGAGTGATTGCGTTCCCACTTTTCATATTGGATCACATCCTATGTAGTGTAAAAAGTCAGTTACCAGGCTTGTTCTGGTATAAAATACCGAATATAGATGTATGGTTAGAGGTTGTAGACGATTCGGATAGTACGCTTTCGGATGTGTCTGTTGCTTCAATCGAAGTTGTGTTCTGTTTTTCGTTTATTTCTGAGCTTGCAAAGTTGTTTTGTGGTTTCTCACTTAATTCCTTTTGATGTAACTTTTCGTATTTGTTATATTGGCCTATTATCAGTTTTGCGTAAGCTGCCTTATTTTTGCCATTATTATATGCTTCAAGCGCTTTTTGGAACATACCATATTTTTTGTAGAGATAAGATATATACGCCGTACCATAAGTAATGTTGAGTCTATAGTTAGTTAGCAACTCATCCCAGCCATTCTTAGGAACCTCTAAACCAAGAAGCTCAGAGATACTCTTTGCAGTGGAAGGTAGGATCTGCATCATACCAAGCACCCCACCAGAACCTTTTACGTTTGAAAAGTTGCTTTCAACAGAAATTACCGCAGCTATAAGTGTTGGTGGTACCTCATATTTTGAACTTATACTGTATATTGTGCTCCAGAGGTCTTCAACAAATTCGTTTGATGTTTTTAACCCATTTCCAGCCCTTTTTTTGGTTACCGCTTCTTTAAACCAACTGGGAGCTTGAGCAAATGCTATAACTGAGAAGATGAATATCGCTGAGAGAAGTACTAAAAAACGGCTTATTTTTGACTCGCGGATGTTCAAAAACCGCACCTCCAAGCTTAAAAGTGATAGAATTTTACCGTCAGAGCAGCTACTAACCATCCTAATAAAAAACCATATATAACTTCCATTAGTGTATGTCCTTTATTAGGATCCACATTTCTTCTCAAACTAACAGCATCGGCTGTTGTGATGGCAAGGAATATTGCAGCAACTGCTGTGACGGGTGAAGTAAATCCTGAGGTATAACCGACAGCCCATGCAAGAGCAGAGGTTGTTGCAACATGAGCGCTCGGCATACCGCCATATCTACCGAAAACACGAAGATCTTTGTATATTATAACTTTCAGAAATTGTGCTGATAAGAATCCAAAAAAACCAGACATAAAAGAAACGTTACGCAACAATCCAAAAAACCAGCGCATCTTATACCTCCGAATGATGAAAGTTAATACTTTTAAAGTGTAAATTCTGACTTTTCTTGCTCACTTTTTTTAGGGGGGAGCATGAATGCACGCTTTAGATAAAGTAGATTACCTTCGGCAACATTTTTGAATTCCATCACATCGAATATTCTTTTGATTATGTAAACCCCCAATCCGCCTGGTCGAATATCATCAAGTTCGCGTGATTTAATCTTTGATGGGTCAACCTTTGGACCAAAGTCGCGTAGCAAAACCTCGAGTTCATTTGGTTCAATCCAATTCAATGTCATGACTATATACTTTGGATCCCCTTTATAAGTATGCTGGATAATGTTTGCGATAGCCTCGTTAATCGCAAGCTCAGTATCGAAGATGTCTTTATCAAAGACACCTCTAAATGTCAAGAATGTATGTATTACAACTCTTGCCAATTTTATATTTTCTGTTAATCCACTAAATGATGTCGTAACTGTCTGGTTCAAAGTATCCTCCTCCCTTAAATTTAGAAAGAGCAATTCCGAGCGCTACCTTTTCTTGAATCACAAATGGGTCAAAGTATGTCTCCTTCCGAAGTTCGTTGATCTTTTTGATTATGACGGAAAAATAAGTATCGTCAAATTCTTCAAAAAGTACATATTTAACAAGATTTGCCCAGTTTCCGAGTTCTATGGATCTTTCGAGAGCAAGCTTAGGAAGTTCGTTGTAATTTCCACTCCCAAACCACCTTGCGATTAAAAGAGCTTGACGTATCCCTTCTTCAGGTTTATCGACGATTGAAGAGACACAATAACCTTCTTTTTCTCCAATTTTTACATTTGATGGAAGCAAATGTATATCAAAGCCATTGTACGATATCATTCCAAAAGTGATTTTAGATAAAGAATATCTTGAAAACTCCTTTTCTTCCACAGTGTTATATTTTACCACAAGAATTCTGAATTTTTTCAAATCAGTTTTGAAATGTTTCGAAAGTTCGATAATCTCTTCTGGATATGGGAATTTTTTCAACATGGAACTTCTTATATAATCATGAAGTAGCTCTTCGATGATTTCGTTCTCGTCAGTGATATCTAATAGGACAGTCAAATCTCCAATTGTGTACGGTAGAAAAGTCCCTCTTTCTTTTTTGTATTCGTATTCTACCCTTACTTTTGAAGAGAGTGCTACAGAAGCGTAGACACGTTTACCCTCTTCAACTTCGTCAAGATTGTAATAAATCCTCATATTGCAACCTCGCTTTTTTCAGATTTCTTCGAAAGGGAAAAGGCGCATCCGCAATAGTTCTGTCGATAAACTCCAAGTTGTTTTATTAATCTTTGGGCATCATTATAGAGTGGGCTTTTTCTGTAGATATTCGGCAAAAAAGTTAAGTTATATCTTTTTTCAAGCTCTTTACCTACTCGATTAATCATTTCAACTGATTTTTTCGGCGAAGCAGTCAGTGTAGTCGATACAGACGTATAGTCGTTATTCTTAGCGTATTCCATACTTCTTTCAAGCCTGATTCTAATACATAATTCACAACGTTTACCACCCTCTGGTTCCAATTCAAGCCCTTTTGTAAGTTCGAAAAATCTCTCTGGATCATAAGATACTTTGAGAACGTTCATTTTAAAAAGCGAAGCTACTTCAAGTACTTCGTTATACCGTTTTTCGTACTCGGATTTTGGATGTATATTTGGATTGTAAAAAAAGATATCACCTCTCGCACCTGACAAATAAGAAATGACCAAATCTGGTGCACAGCATACATGCAGTAGGTGACAGTTCTTTGAGTCATTTTCAATGACAAAATCTGGATGCGAAAAAACGCCGTTCATAAGGTCCCTCTTTTCTCTTAGCTAAAACAGCTTTTTAGAATCGAGTAATAGTGTTACTGGACCGTCGTTATGTATCTCAACTAACATATCGGCTGCAAAGATGCCACTTTCAACGTTGACATCAAATTGTTTTACAAAGTCGATGAAACGTTCATAAAGTGACCTTGCCATATCTGGTGCAGCGATCTCTGAATAAGACGGTCTTCTACCGCGTCTGCAATCTCCGTAAAGAGTAAATTGAGATATTATAAGCGCTTGACCTTTAACATCGAGTAATGACAGGTTCATCTTTCCATCTTTATCATCAAATATTCTCAAGTTTACAATCTTTTCTGCAAGATAACGAGCATCTTCATCACTATCATCTCTACCAACACCGAGCAATATAACAAGACCTTCAGATATTTTTCCAACGATATTGTTATCTACGCTTACACTTGCCTTCTTTACTCTCTGGACAACTGCTCTCATACTTAGCTTCGAACCACCTTTCTTACGCCTGCAAATGATTTAAAATAGTTTATTATCTCTTCAAGTTCTTCCAAGGATTTTACCATAACACTCAGGGAAATTATTACAAAATCATCTTCGATTGATTCAAATTTGAAATTCCGAATTTCTACCTTCCTCTCCATAGTCTTTGAAAGTATCTCCGGTACTCTTTCTTTCTTATCGATTTCCATCTTCAAAAGTACTCCGAACTGAGCGGTAACATCCGACCGCCATAGCGCTGGAAACTTTCTTTCAGAACCGAGTAAAATCACATTTGGACAATTCGATCTATGTATAACAAGTCCCCTTTTGCTTGCAACAGCGACGATTCTATCACCTGGTATGGGATTACAACACTTTGCAAAGAGTGTTTCTAAGCTTTCCAAACCGTCGACTATAACGAGTGAAGAAGTTATTTTCTTTTTTGACTTTTCAACCTTCTTTTTTGGTGCTTCTTTAAAACCTACGATAAGCATTAATTCATCCTGACTTATAGTCTTATCACCAAGTCTTGTAATGAATTCTTCCTCGTCTATTTGATGTGTATTTAAATACTTTTTAAGTTCCGGCTTTTCCATTAGTTCATCTATAGATATATTCATCTTCTTTGCTACTCTTCTTAGGACATCTTTTCCTCTTTCAATGAGTTGTTCTCTCTCTTTTTCTTTGAAGAATCTTTTTATCTTTGCTTTTGTTCTCGGGCTCTTAGCATACCTAAGCCAGTCGAGGCTCGGACCTTGAGAGGACTTGTTAACGATAATTTCTACAACATCGCCGTTGTTTAATTGGTAATCTATTGGAATCATCTTGCCATTTACTTTTGCCCCGGCGAAGTGATGACCGACCTCTGTATGAACGGCATAAGCAAAATCTATAGGAGTTGCACCATAAGGAAGATGTATTATTTCTCCTTTTGGGGTTAAAACGAAGACTTCTGACATCTGCAATTCCTTTTTGAGGTCGTCTATGCTCGCATATCCTTGCGAGAGTTCTTTTCTCCATTCAGTAAGTCTCAGAAGCCATTTTTGCTTTACATCGATAATGCCTTCTCCACTTTTGTAAGCCCAGTGTGCAATGAGACCGTATTCAGCCTCCTCATGCATCTTTTGGTCCCTTATCTGAACCTCTATTGGCTCTCCAAATTGAGTGATTACAGTTGTATGGATTGACCTATATCCATTTGATTTTGGAGCCGCTATGTAATCTTTAAATCGACCAGGGAGTGGAACCCAAAGATTATGAACGATTCCGACTGCTGTGTAGCAACTCGTTACGTCCTGTACTATTGCTCTCACGCCGATTAGATCATACAATTCGTTGAAATCTTTGCCCTTTTGAATCATCTTTTTCCATATACTATAATAGTGCTTATACCTTCCCTCTACTTTAGACTTTATATTATGTTCTTCAAAAGCAGAGTTCAATTGTCTAATATATGTCTTCAAACGCTCTTCTCTTTCCGTCTTCTTTTGAGCAATAAGTTGTTTTATCTTCTGGTATTCATCGTAGTATAATACTTTGAAACACAGGTCTTCAAGTTCAGATTTAATGATATTAATTCCCAGTTTATGGGCAATTGGGGCATACACTTCAAGTGTTTCCATCGCTTTATAGCGTTTTTTATCGACATCTTCAACAAACTCTATCGTACGCATATTATGGAGCCTATCTGCAAGTTTAACAAAAATTACACGCACATCTTCTGCCATTGCAAAAAGCATCTTTTGTATCGTCTCGATCTTCTTTTTTTGCTCTACGTTTCCAACAGGAGCGTTTATCCTGCTCACCTTTGTTACACCATCAACTATTTGCGCTATCTCTCTCCCAAATTGCTTTTCTATCATTTCATAAGTAACTCTTCCTTCACTATCTTCAATTGCATCGTGTAAGAGCGCTGAGATAATACTGTCTATGTCAAGTTTCAAAGAAGCGATTATTCTTGCAACCTCAATAGGGTGAACAATAAACGGTTCTCCGGACTTTCTGTAAAGTCCTTGATATGCTACTTCTGCTAATTCAAGGGCACGGCTTAACCTTTCTTTATCGCTATCTGAGAGTTTTGCTTCAAGAAATGTCTCTACATCAGATATAAATTTTTCCTCGTCGACAAAATGCTCAGCTGTATTACTTTGTGTTAAATTGACATGACCTTCTCTTTTTTCTTCCAGAATGGTTACCCCTTTTCGTTAATAATTTAGATTACAAGCTTCTTAACAGCGTCGAATTTTTCCTTATCTGCTACGTGTAAATAGATACTTGTTGTACTCAGATTTGTGTGTCCAAGCAATTCCTGGACTATTTTGACGTTTACGTTATTCATGATCAAATGCGTTGCAAATGTATGCCTCAGCGTATGGGGGTGAATATGCTTGGTGATCCCCGCTCTTTGAGCGGCACGTTTAACGATTCTGAATACGGTTGCCGGATGAATAGGGTGTCCTTTGTTTTCAAAGAAATAAATCCTTGGTCTGTAAATTTCAGCGTATCTTTCGATTAAAGGAACAATACTCTCACTTATTGGTACAAGTCTGTCCTTATTACCCTTTCCCATAACAACCTTTACATATGGCGGATAAAAAGAAACATCTTCAACACGGAGGTTGCAAAGTTCACCGACACGCAGTCCACAGAAATACAGCAGTGCAATTATCGTTTTTCTCTTCAGTTGCTTTTCACCGTCGTAGACTGAAAGCATTGCCTTTACTTCTTCAATGGTGAGAAAGCTCGGTATCTTTTTTCGCAGTCTTGGGTGCCTTACTCGCTCCATTGGATTTTCCGAAATAACACCTATCAATTCAAGATAGTCAAAGACAGTTTTAAGCGATGAGATATATCGTGAGACAGTTGTCTCCGTGACGTTACCTCCGGTAATTTCACCTTTTGACAATGCCTTTATAAAGCTTTCAACATCCTTTCGTTCCACATCTTTTGGTGATTTATTGACGTACTCAAAGAACCTCTTAATGTCTTTCATATATGCTTTGACTGTATTTTCAGAACTTCTTCTAACATGTCTAAGATAATCTTCGTATGTTCTAAGAAGAACATCGATGTCTATAAAAATCACCTCTAATTCTTATTCACTCACTTCATTCATTTTCGTCAACAATTAGCTCATAAGCCTTCCTGGCAGCATCCTTTTCGGCGTCCTTTTTTGAACTACCCGTACCTGTTGATATTTTCTTGCCTTGCAAATATAATTCAACAACGAACTTCCCATTATCGTCTACTTTGACTGTACGATATTCAGGTAATTCCCTATATCTATCTTGGGTGATTTCTTGGAGTGCAGTTTTGTAGTCGAATATCCTTTGACCAGAGAGAAATACATCGATAACCTTTTCGAATTTACTTTCGAAGACGTCTTTTACTTTTTTGAGCCCACCATCAAGGTATATAGCTGCACAGAGTGCTTCAAATGTATTTGCTATTATGCTACTTCTCGTTCTTCCACCTGTCTTTTCTTCTCCCTTGCCAAGGAAGATGTACCCACCTAATTCATATTCATTTGCAATTTCGGTAAGCACTTCTTCGCTGGCAACGGCACCCTTTGCCTTTGCCATTTCACCTTCCGTTGCTTCTGGATACTTTTTATAGAGTATGTCACAGACCACAAGTTCTACAACGGCATCTCCAAGAAATTCAAGTCGCTCGTTGTTTTTAATGTTTCTTCCAAGCTGGTTTACTTCGTAAGCGTAACTTGAGTGGCAGAGGGCATTGAACAAGAGCACTGGATCCGTGAAATGATATCCGAGTTTTTCCTGTAATTCTCCCAATATTCGTCTTTCTCGTTCTCGTAAGTCGTCCATTCACGCACCTCCACTACGTGGAAAGTTCGTAGTTTGTTATTCTTTGATTCATGCCATTCTACTTTTATTGGTACGGCAAATTCTGGTTTCAATTTACCTTCAACTATCCAAAACCTCGAATCTTCCACTCTGTAAATTGATGGATTGGCAACGATGGTAAGTATAAGTGGTCTGTCCGCTACAATAACTTCCTCTATAACATTCACTCCTTTAAGTTCTTCTGCTAATTCATATACCTCGTTTCTGAAAGGTTTTACATTTACGATGGCAATATTTTTCGAAAGTGGACCAACAATCTTCACGTTTGCAATTTCGTTTCCGGTTGGGAAGTATTTTAATACTAATTCATTTGCAATAGCCGTTGCTTGTCCGTGGTAAGCAGGATTTGTCATTGGCTTAAGCAAATGCTTTAATTTACAACCTTCCCTCGTTGCATGCTCACCAATTCGTCTTATTTCTACTTCGAAAGTGCGCAGAATCTCTTTTATCTCTTCCTTACCAATGTCGCCCAAAGGTGCATACATGCCATTGAAGACTCTCAAACCAGTTTGACCCCACGTATCTGATGAATTTGAACCTGTTACGACTATACGCCCATTAGCATACTTTTGAACAGTTGCCATCTTAACACTCCGTGTACACATATTACACGACGGGCCGGTTTTCCATATCTTTTCCTGACCAAAGTTTTCGACAAATGCAAACTTAAAGCCATGCTTACTGGCAAAATCCGAAACTATCTCGAGCGACTTTGAATACGTATAAGGACCATAAACAACGTGAACTAACTCAATATGTTCTTTTCCAAGCGTTTCTGCACAAAGTAAAGCAGCAGCGGTACTATCCATTCCGCCAGAGAAGGCTATAACAAAATCTTTACCATATTCGCTGGCGACCTTTTTAATGTCTTCTATAATCTCATCAACATTCTTAATTGCCATCTTTATACCTCCTGAAAGAATGTTTCTCTATTCTATTTGTACATATTTTACCATATTCCGTGAAAAATTGAATACGAGCAAGAATTTGTGAAAGAAAGATATACATTGGCTACTTAGCAGGTACAGAGGATAACTATCTATTCTTTAAAGTTCGATTGAAGTATGTTAAACTTATTGTGGAGGTGAGACTATGAGTATACTTTCGGACATAGAGATTGCAAAGAGTGCAAAACTAAAAGACATTAGAGAAATTGCTTCTTTCTTATCGATTCCAAACGAAAGACTCAAGCTCTACGGTAGCCATATTGCCAAAGTTGATCACAGATATTTGAAAGAACTTGAGACGAGGAATACAAATAAAGGTAAGCTTATTCTTGTAACAGCGATAACGCCTACTCCAGCAGGTGAAGGAAAGACGACGACGAGCATTGGACTTTCAATGGCTTTAAATAAAATAGGTAAGAAATCGATTGTAACACTGAGAGAGCCATCGCTTGGACCTGTATTTGGTGTTAAGGGTGGTGCTGCAGGCGGAGGATATTCGCAGGTACTTCCAATGGAAGATATAAACCTCCACTTCACAGGTGATATACATGCTGTTACTACAGCACACAATCTCATATCTGCCATGATAGATGCGCACGTTAACCACGGAAACGAACTGGGAATTGATATAAGACGAGTTTATTGGAAACGTGCGATGGACATGAACGATAGGGCACTCAGAGAGATAATTGTTGGAATTGGTGGAAGTGCAAATGGATACCCAAGGGAAGATGGATTCCTTATAACTGCCGCATCTGAGATAATGGCCACTCTTTGCTTGGCTTCTGACCTTGCAGATTTGAAAAGAAGAATTGGAGAAATAGTTATAGCTCAAAGTGAAAAGAAAGGTCTTATTCGAGTTAAAGACCTTGGCATACAAGGTGCAGTTGCAGCTCTCTTAAAGGATGCGATAAATCCGAACTTGGTACAGACTATAGAGAATACACCTGCTTTCGTCCATGGTGGACCATTTGCAAACATAGCCCACGGGACGAATACATTAATCGCTACAAAACTTGCACTTCAGCTTGCAGATTATGTTGTAACCGAAGCAGGATTTGCCGCAGACCTTGGAGCAGAAAAGTTCCTCGATTTTGTAGCACCGACTGGTGGACTATTCGTTGACGCCGTTGTACTTGTTGCTTCTATAAGGGCACTCAAATACCACGGAGGGGTTCCAAAAGAAGAGCTCTCTAAGGAGAACGTTGAAGCGGTGTTAAGTGGTATGAAGAATTTAAAAGTTCACGTGGAGAATTTACAAAAATACGGCTTACCTGTCATCATAGCGCTTAACAAATTTGAAAGCGACACTCAAGCTGAAATTGAAACGGTTCTTAACAACAGCCCTGTAAGGTGCGTTTTAAATGAAGCATTTGCGAAAGGTTCAGAAGGCGCAATCGAACTTGCAAAAGTTGTTGCTGAGACTATTGAAAGTAGTCCAAGCAGATACAAACCCCTTGTTGATATGGCACTCCCAGTCGAACAAAAGATAGAAGTGATAGCGAAAGAGATTTATAGAGCCGGAAAAATTAATTATACTGAAACAGCAAAGTCAAAACTTACCATGCTGAAAAAGAACGGATTTGGAAATCATCCGGTAATAATAGCTAAAACGCAGAATAGTATATCTGATGATCCTAAGAAGATTAATGCACCAAATGGATACGAATTCACTGTAAGAGATTTCCAAATAAGTGCTGGCGCTGGTTTTGTTGTTGCCCTTGCAGGAGAAATAATGCTTATGCCTGGCTTACCAAAAGTACCTGCCGCTGTAAATATCGATATCGACGAAAACGGTGAGATTACGGGATTGTTTTAATTGCACTGTGAAGTAATCGAAGAAAAACGCATAACTGAACATATAAAAGAAAAACGAAGATTTTCAGAATTTTTCCAATCTAAAAGTGATACTCTTCACAAAATGAGTGTTGATACTTTTTCGTATGTGAAAGATAATAGAAACGTAGAGCGAAAAACTGGCATAAGAAAAGCCAGTACTAAAAATCAGGGAGGTTGTGAAGAGATGAAACTTAGTACGATGGGTAACCTCAAACCATTTGGACCGATATATGAAAATGCTCAGAAACAGTTTTTAAAAGCAGCGGATATTATGGAACTTGATCCAAATCTTGGTAACTTCCTTCTCTGGCCCCAGAGAATCCTTGAAGTTCATTTTCCAGTCGTAATGGATGATGGTAGGGTAGAGATATTTGAAGGTTACAGGGTACAACACAACACGGCGAAAGGACCTGCAAAAGGTGGTATAAGGTATCACCAGGATACAAACCTCGATGAAGTCGCATCGCTCGCATTCTGGATGACATGGAAATGTGCGGTTATGAACCTCCCATATGGTGGTGGAAAAGGCGGAGTTAAGGTTGATGTTTCAAAACTTTCAGAAAGAGAACTTGAAAGACTGAGCAGAAGATTCTTCTCAGAAATTCAAATGATGGTTGGACCACAGAAGGACATTCCAGCACCAGATGTAAACACGAATGCAAAGATAATGGCTTGGTATATGGATACATACAGTATGAATCTTGGCTACACAGCACTTGGCGTTGTTACTGGAAAACCACTTGACCTCGGTGGTTCAGAAGGTAGACCAGAAGCAACAGGTCGTGGTGTATCTATCGTTGCAAACGAAGCATGTAAAGCTCTTGGCAAAGACATATCCAAAGCAACAGTAGCAATTCAAGGATTTGGTAACGTTGGTTCATTCAGCGCAAAGATTCTTAGTGAAGAATTTGGTGCAAAGATTGTTGCTGTTAGTGACGTCAACGGTGGAATATACAACGAAAATGGTCTTGATATAAACGATGTCATTGCTTACAGAGACGCTAACAAAGGAACAATTAAAGGATATCCAAAGGCAAAACCAATTACCAACGAAGAACTTCTTGAGCTCGATGTTGACATACTTGTCCCAGCTGCTCTCGAAAATGCCATCACAATAAAGAATGCTGACAACATCAGAGCAAAAATAATAGTCGAAGGTGCAAACGGTCCTACAACACCAGAGGCAGAAGAGATACTTATAAAGAAAGGTGTTCTCATAGTTCCTGATATTCTTGCAAATGCAGGTGGTGTCACGGTATCTTACTTTGAATGGGTACAAGACCTCCAGACATTCTTCTGGGATATAGACGACATAAGAAAGAAACTTACAAAGATGATGGTCAATTCATTCGCAGAAGTTTACAAGACAAAAGAAAAGTACAACACCGATATGAGAACCGCTGCTTACATCGTTGCAATCAGCAGAGTTGCAAATGCTGTCAGAGAAAGAGGATACTACCCAATGTAATAATTCTTAAAAATAATTTGGAGCCCCTCACAAAAGGGGGCTCCATTTTTTTCATATAGTGATATAATATCAATGTCTTGATTTGTTCGATAAGCAAAGTATTATCTCTTTAGTATTTTAAGGAGAGGATGATATGTTAAGAGAATTCATTAAAAAAAGATGGTATTTTTATGTATTTGGAATAATATCCCTTATAATAATCGATTTGCTACAGCTTTTTGTTCCAAAAATGATAGCAAAGGCAATAAACACACTTCAGAGTATCAAAGATATATCTGAAGTACGTCTTTTTATTTTTACCATACTGGCACTTGCGTTTGGAATGCTCTTAGGTAGATTTTGGTGGCGTTATTTTATAATGGGCAGTTCGAGGTTTTTTGATTATTATGAAAAGAAGAACCTCTTTGATAAAGTTCTAAGTTTGGACATGCACTTCTTCGATAAGCATCGTTCTGGAGATATTATGGCTTACTTTACGAACGATGTAAGTACTGTTGAGAGGATGCTCGGAGTTGGTGTTGTACAACTTACTGATGCTGTATTTATGTCCTCAATGACAATATTTTTCATGGCAACTTCTACGAACTGGAGACTTACTCTAACAGCACTTATACCATTGCCTGGAATCATTATAGTTTCGTTACTATTTGGAAGGTTGATATTCCGACGCTCACGTTATACACAGGATGTATACATGGATTTGAGTGGTTACACAGAGGAGACTATGGATGGGATTAGGATAATCAAAAGTTTCTCTATTCTTCCGAAGATAGAAGAAATCTTTGATGAAAAAGCAAAAGAGCATTTCAAATCGACCATGGCTTTGATAAGAATATGGGGTATCATGTGGCCACTTGTTCACTTCATAGGAACGTTATCGTTTTTCCTTGCCTTAACCGTAGGTGGACCTATGGTTATTAAAGGTACGGTAACTCTTGGTGATTACATAGCGTTTAACAGTTACATAGGCATGTTAGTGTGGCCCCTTACCGCTTACGGTATGGTAATGAACGTTATCCAGCAAGGGCGTGCATCGATCCAGAGATTGAAAGAACTCAATGAAGCAAAACCGGTTGTTTTGGAGCCGGAAAATCCGTTGAGGATAGATAAAATAGATAGTATATCTATAAGAAAACTCTCGTTCAAATACCCAGGTACAGATAGAGAAGTACTGAAAGAAGTAGATTTTGATGTGGAGCGTGGACAATTTGTAGGTATTGTAGGAACAGTTGGTAGCGGAAAATCAACACTTGTTAAGATTGTAAGTAAACTTTATCCAGTCGATGAAGGTAAAGTATTTATAAACAATTATGACATAAACGAACTTCATTCAAAAGACATTCGTCGGTTAATATCCTATGTGCCCCAGGAAACTTTCTTATTCTCTGATTCCGTTGCAAAAAATGTTGCGTTTGCAATGGAAGATTATGATCTTCAAGAAGTAAAGAGATATGTCAGGTTATCTGCAGTGGAAGAAGATGTAGAGAAATTTCCAGATAAGTACGAAACTGTAGTTGGACAGAGGGGCGTTATGCTTTCAGGTGGTCAAAAACAGAGGCTCACAATAGCAAGGGCGTTAATAAAGAAAGCAGATGTGTATATATTTGACGACTGTCTTTCCGCTGTGGATCCTGAAACGGAAGAAGAAATTATAAAAACTTTGCGAGAAGAGATGAAGGGTTCAACGATGATAATAATAACCCATAGATTAAAAGTTTTGCAAAGTGCTGATGTGATTTACGTACTTGATCAAGGACATGTTGTTGAAAAGGGTTCTCACTATGAACTTATTCAAAATGACGGACTTTATTCGAGAATGTACAAAAAACAACTTGTGATTGAAGAATGATTTATTAGGAAGAACTTAATCACGCTTTTTATGGTAAAATATATCAGAGAGCAATCGCTTTCTGGTATTTTTTTATTATATAAGTGTGAAGTGATGCTATGAATTTGATAGGTATTACGCACATCATTGGAAGAATTTAACTATTGCTTTGATGGAAAGAAAGGATTTGGACGAGCTTTTAAGTTCACTTGGGATAGTTTTGGATAATGAGCAGATTGGTATTGTTGTTTGGTCAGGCAATAGTTTGGTGTACATAAATGGCATTATACTTGAGCACGCTTCGACGCTAAACATTGACTTAAGGAAAAGGGAAGCTGTTGATGAATTAATCAAACATCCTGAGAGATATCTCGTATTGTACGATATGTTGACTGAGATAAAAAAGCAACGAGAAAATAACGTAAGAGATTACGTTGGTGTGTAGAAGAAAAAAATCGGACAAAGGTATATAGAAATAAAAACATCAGAAAGTCAATGAACAACAAGCAGTACGCCTTGATCACAACTCGTGATGTTTCTTTCGAGTTTTCTAACATGGAGGTTAGTGTACTCGGTGAATTAAATGATCTGTTTGAAGAAGAGTTTTCAAAAGAGGAAATAAATTTGTACGCTTTGGGCGAAGAGATTAGAGGTATCCTCAGTAGGTATGGACTTGTTGATATTCTTGGAATAGGGTTACTGCGTCAAAATGGAGAAATTCATTTTCCTTATTTTAAATATAACTACGAAGATGATAGAAGTGGATTTGTCGTTCGACCATCTGATAAAACTTTGTCAAGATACATAGTAGATAAAGCTCAAAAGGTACATATACGTAGCTCATTGAAAGAACACACACTTAGTGATGGTTATACCTTATACAGCATAAGGAGATTTACAAATGAGACTTTCACCATATACGGAGTTCCTATTGTTTTTCGAGGATTAACAAGAGGATTGATACTCTTCGAAAAACAAGGTGAAGACCAATTTTCAACGATGACAGTTGATGTATTCGACAAAGTAGCGTATTTTATAGCCCTTGCACTGGGGTTTATAGATATACTCGAAGAATTAGAGGATGAGAAGAAGAAGCTTTTCGAGATATCGATAAAAGATTATCTAACTGGTGCTTACATCAGGATGTTTTTGGAACAGTTCTTAGTGAAAGAGCTGAACAAATGCAAGAGAACAGGTACAAAAACGACCGCGATATTTTTCGATGTGGACGAGCTCAAGAAGATAAACGATGTTTATGGACATGTTTTGGTGATAATGTGCTCAAGACGTTGGTGGAAGTGGTGCATAGAAACATAAGGCTGATGGACTTAGTTGCGAGGTATGGAGTTGACGAGTTTGTACTAGTATTACCGGAAACACCACCTGAAAGTTCAGAAGGCGTAATGAAAAGAATACTTGAAGCACTGAAGGAAAAGAACATCTCAATATCTTATGGTATGATAGAAATTTCAAAGTACGATTCCATAGAAGAGGTTAGCAAAGAAGTCGATAAATGCATGTACGAGATGAAAAAAATGAGGAAAGATAAGCAACTTAGCTGAGAAAGATAAGACAATAAAGGAGCGCGGTGACCGCATGAAAATATTGGTTAAATATAAATTCTATCTACTCAATTTGGTAGTTCGTAAAAGCACTTCAATAAGCCTCTTGTTGTTTTTGAGCATTGCACTACTCTTTATCCAGGCGTGTGCGATAAATGCGAAAAATATCAAAACTGAGAATAACCACCCTCAGGTAGCAGTATCCGATGACGGGAAAGAGTACTACGCTGATAGGATACTTATTGGCTACGTGTATTCTCAAAAAATAAACGAAATTGCTCGAATGATTGATGGTGAAGTTGTAGTACATATTCCAGAAATCAAAGCTGTTTCTATAAAAATTAAAACGAATATAGAACGTGCTTTACTTATTTTGCAATCTCAAGGTATTAAAGAACGTTATGGCATTAGATATGCCGAATATGTCTATGTGCGCAATATCGTTCCATACGAATGCTGTTCGAGTTTTGGAGTTAGCGAACCTAAGAAAATGTTTCGCGGGTTGAATGAGTATGAAAATTATACTGGTGAATCGCTTGACTTTTACCTTTGGGGATTGAGAGCTATCGATGTTTCATCGGTATGGAAAAGTGGATATGACGGAAAAGGTATTGTTGTTGCTGTACTTGATACAGGTGTAGATGGAACTCATCCAGATTTGCAAGGTCAGGTAATCGAGGGATACAGACCAACTATCGATATGATTTTACCAGCAGGCACAGACTCATCGTACGGTGGTTCGCACGGAACACACGTTGTTGGAACAATAGCTGCAAAGAAAGATGGGAAGGGAATAGTTGGTGTTGCACCCGGAGCAAAAATAATGCCTATTGTTCTTTTTGATAATGGCGGCTGGTATGTTGGAGATGACTTTGCTGCAAAGGGAATTGTGTGGGCTGTAAACCATGGTGCAAAGGTACTTAGCAATTCTTGGGGCGGGGCGGGTTATTCCCAAACGCTTAAAGATGCTATTGATTATGCGCTTGAAAATGATGTCGTTGTTGTTGCTGCGGCTGGTAACTCAAAATCAATACAATCTTACCAATATCCTGCGAATTACCCAGGTGTAATCCAAGTTGGAGCTGCGGAATTTAACGGTGGAGATTATACTGTAGCTGATTTCTCAAGTGGTAGTCCAGCAATAAGTGTATGTGCCCCTGGTGTAGCAATTCTTTCAACAATGCCGCAGAAAGGCTCTTTTGGATACGATAAGAGAGCTTTCGAGTATGATGATAATGCAGGGTACTATGGATTTATGAGCGGTACATCAATGGCAACGCCTCATGTTTCTGGACTTACTGCCTTAATTCTGCAAAAATTTCCAAATGCAAAACCGTGGCAGGTTAGAAAAATCATCGAGATGGGTTCACTTGATATCGACTTACCAGGTCCTGATGAAAAATCTGGCTACGGTTTAATTCAATCGAATTCACTCAATAAAAGTTTTCCAAATGTGGGTGGAGTGGATTATCAAGTTGTTATAACCGATGCTTATGGCAATTGGAAAATCCCTTCAGTGTTTGTATCACTTGTTGGTACGTCTGAAACTGGCAGAAAGATGCGTTACTTTGCCAAGACAAATGCAGAAGGTATTGCAAAGTTGCTGGGCATAGACGCTGGAGAATATGATGTAATCATTGGTGGCCCGGATTTCGTGGAAGAAACAGAGGGGCTGATACCGATAGTGAATAGAAGGGCTGAAGAAAGGCAATTTGCTTATCACATTTTCCTTAACAGTGAACCAGCCACGTTGACGGTAGTGAAATTCTCTTCACAAGCTAAGCTGGAATTAGAAGAATCTATAACTAATGCACAAGTTGTATTTGTAGATATAACAAAACTTGCTACCGAAGTTGGCTATGAAACAGTCTTGCCTTTATTAGGTAACTCTGCGGACTTCTCCAAATTAAGCGGAAGGTTTAAAATTGAGATAAGAATACCTCAACCGTCTACAGCCGATTTAACAATTCGAGGTGCTGTCATAATGAACGGTGTTAGAATACCAATCACAGGAAAGATAAGCGAGAATACTACTGAAACATATATATCTGACGGATATCCGAATTTATGGTGGACTGTTTTCGGTAAGCTCTAAGAGGCTTTTATAATTTCAAATAATGGGTGGGATTAACTTGGCAAGAGAGAAACGGAATAAAAGCAATCTTACTGCATATCTCTTTTTATCTATTTGTTTGATGCTCTTCCTTTTAAGTTCGTGTGTGTTTGTAAACCTAATCCAGGGCGATTTCGAAATATCGATCTACGTTGCAGAATATAATACTGGACCTGCTGTTGATGGAGCGTCTGTACAACTTATTAAAGACGGAGCGGTGGTCAGTACTAAGTTTACAGAATCAGGAAATGTTAGATTTACAGTCAAGGGAAACTCAGGACCGTTTATTATTAAGATAACAAAGAATGGGCATGCCACAACGACTATCAAGATAGTTAATGTCCATTCGGACCTTTCAATAAGTACAACACTTCGAAAAGCAAAATTTTTGCCGTCTGGTGAGTTAGAAAACGATATAAATATATCTTTCGATATATATACATCTGAAAGCAAGATTACGAAGATACTTCCTGACGAAAATGGCATATTCAGCTTTTTTGCCAAAAGTTCTATCTACATCTTAGCACGTTCAACATTTTCAAATATCCCCATATCTCACATGTACGCAAAGATTGGCAATGTTCCAGGTTCAGAATACCTTACATCTCCAAGACTTTATTCAGAGTCGAATATACTTGAGGGAAATTTGTATCTTACACCTTTTTCAGGTAAGAACTACCTTTTTATCGATGCTTACGATTCGAATGATAACAGATACGAAGTCGTAGTACCTATGATAATAAATAAGATTACTGATTTAAAAATAGTTCCTTATATAGTCGAAACTCCAGATACTTCAGTTTACGCATACCACCTAAATGAAAGTGTCAATTACTATTCTGCGAAGAATGAAGCCTATACTCTCAACACAAAGCAGAAGAATGGAACAAACCTTTATGTAAAATTACTCTGGAAGAGGTGGAATGAGAGCACTCAAACAAAAACCAACGAACCAGATGGATACGTCATCTACAAATCTTACAACGGTAAAGATTACTATAAACTTGCATTTGTTGACTACACAAAGAATTATTATTACGACACCTATAACAACCGACCTAATGAAAGAGTTTGGTACGCAATTAGCTCCAAATATGCATCTTTTGAAGGACCAAAAAATATTCTTGGTAGCGTTGTACCACTGCCGATGGTTTACATTACTGATGTATCTCCTATGGACGGGGCAACGAACGTTTCTCTAACTCCTACATTTAGTTGGAAAATAGATGGAATTGACCAATACGAAGATAAAGTTAAATATGCTTATGATATATGGATATACGATTTTACCGTAAATAGCAAGCGATATTACTATCCTTTAATAGATTCACCTTATTTTATTAGTGAGTCACCAAACGTTTCTATACCGATGTCTGCATACGACTGGCACGATTTACCTGACAAACGGCTTCAAGCTGGAAAACCATATGAATGGGGACCTGAATTAATAGCGGCGATGTGGGAAGATAAAGCTAACAAATCACTCTCACTCTCAATTAATTGTGACTACAATTTCAGACTATCTCCTGTTGTAATTGAACCTGAAAAATACTATCTATTAGTTACTGGGAATGAGTGAGGATATTGAATGTCAAAAAAACAAAAAACTCCCCGTAAAGCAATCGGGGAGTTTTTTGTTTCTATAAAGGGTTATACTTTAAACTTATTAAGCTCTGAAACAAGATTATCAACAACGGATTTCAATTCGTTTATTTGAACTTTAATTTTTTCTATTTCATTCATACTCGCAGAGGTTTTATCGAGGATACGTTCACCATTTTCCTCGAGCTCCTGAATGCTATGCACTATTTCAGTAGAAGCTGAACTCATTTCCTCTGCACTTGCGGTCTGTTCTTCCGAATGAGCTGCCACGTTATCAATTATATTCGTAATCTCTCCAACAGACTTTGATATCTCTTCGAAGCTTTTTGAAACACTTTCGTATCCAGTTTCTGTCTGTTCAACTTCCTCGTAGAGTTTTTCAATCTGCCCTTCAAGGGCTTTTGAATACCTGTCGACTGCCGATATTGTTGAATTTATTGTATCTGTAGAGGCTTTCGTTTGCTCTGCAAGTTTTCTAATCTCATCTGCCACAACTGCAAATCCTCTACCAGCTTCTCCAGCCCTTGCTGCCTCAATTGCTGCGTTCAGTGCAAGCAAATTGGTCTGTTCAGCTATTTGTCGAACAGTTTCAATGATACTACCTATATTCTTCGTTGCTGAACTTAGATTACGAATTCCATTTCTCAGTTCTTCGTACTCTTTTACAAAGCCTGCTGTTATATTTCTGACGTTTTCCAGTTCTTTGCTACCGTATTCGGTTTTATCTTCAAGCCTCTTTGCCAGTTCAGCAGCGTTGGTTGCGAGATTGCTCAGACCTTGTGATTGTGTTGAAAGCTCTTCAATAGTTGCATTGATTTCCTCAACAGAACCCGATATACGTTGCATATCCGATTGTTGTTTTTCAATTACCTTTGAAAAAGAGATCGATAGATTTTCAAAATCGTTGAATGTACTTTTGAAAGTTTCAAGGGACTTATCAGTCATTTGAGAAGCGTTCTTTGACTCAGAGATAAGCTTTGAAATACTTTCCATAGCATGATTAAGGAGCGAATTGATTTGCCAGAATTCGTCTATAGAGTTAACTTCAACCCTGTATGTCAAATCACCAGATGCAATCTTTTCAAATGCTTGTTTGAGAGACGGCAGACCTTTTAGAACGCCTCTTGCAAGAACGATGGTGACTACTGCGATTACAACATTCAGCACAATGCTTATTAACACAAGTTTGAATTGCACAGAATTTTCAATCTCAAAGGTGAGTGTTGCATACTTTAGCAGTGCGGGACCAATCCAAAGTGATACAGTCATAACGCCAACGCTCAATTTTGTGGTAGTTGGAATCATGAATTTATGAAATATCTTACTTTGAACCACTTGAGCAACGTTCATCCTTGAATAAATATACAACACTAGTGCAATTATATCCATATTTATCGCAAGTGCACCAGACAATCTGAGCATAAGTGCGCTTTCAGGAAGCGGAGCCAATTTACTTGCAAAAAGTCCGACGATAGTAACTGCAACTATGTTTGCTGTGAAAAATACCACAGACATGTATATTGGGATGTTAAACCCTTTGCCCTCAAACGCCTTCCTTACGTTAGCCCTAATCAAAAACAGTAAAACGGGAAGTATCACAACCAAATCGATTAGGTATCCAAGAATTATATTCACAATTGGGTAATTCCCAATACCCGCAAAAACATAGTAACTAAACAATAGTGCGGGTAAATCGATAACCGTGACTGCAATAACAAGTAGAATAGAGAGTTTTTTCAATATAGTGTTCTTTTCGTTTTCTGCCAGATTCATACACATACCTCCAACTTAATAGTTGATAATGTTAACTAAAAGTATTGAAACTTTCCAAATACCGCATTATCCTTTAAAGAAAAGACACCTCCCAATCAACTCTTGACAAAAGCAGGTTCCACAAGATGAATAACTCAACACTTTCTTGCCCAAGAATAATGCAAAAAACTTAGCGATATATATTCAAGATTTTTCTGTAGTGAAGAATCTTTGGAAAATCCACAATGGTAATATCAATAGCACTCTTTCGCAATTACACTCTTTCATCACTACAGGTTAACGCTATCCTAAGAATCGGTCTTTAGCAATGCTATATAAACTATTATATCATCTTGAAATTAACTACTGAAGTACTTTTATTTAAATTTTATTTATTTAGCCAGACCTAACACTTTTAGAGAGATTGTCTGGGATTTTGTTGGTGTACCATAAGCTTGGAAAGCACCGGTAATGATGCGTGGATCGTATGAATAAGTCTTATAATATCCCGTTATTGTCGAACCTGTTAAACGATCAAAAGTGCCAACAGGACCTCTGTAATTTTGCATGATACTACCAAAGACGAAAAGTTGACCAGCATAAGGTGATCTATTGTAATTATCGGCTTTAAATGAACCCTCGAATGCAAAGATGCTCGCAAATATCTTCATATTGTCTATTAGTTTATTGTTAGATCCAACCCCTATCCTTACATCATTAATGGCTACAAGGTTTAAAGATGATGTTTCATTTGAGTTGACGTAATTTTTTATTTGTTGCAACTTATCAGAATCAACGGTATCACCGTTGTTACCATGTTCATTAGCTGTGAAGTTGTTTGTGTATGTGTCGTAGGGGATTATTCTATTGTTGAGGATAATATCATTTTCTGAAAAAAGTGTATAATTGCCTTTGTATGTAGATAATTTTGTAGGACCATCGACAGTTACATTTCCTGTTGCGTAGATAACGCCGTTAAATTTTATATTCGTTGTTTCTGATGATCTCCCACCTTGTTTTCTTAATATTGCATCTGGTGGCGATGGATTCCACGTTATTATATAATCGACAGTTCCTTGAGAAACTTTCACATCGTAGTTACTACCTCCCTGACCATGATTGAAACTTACAGTAACATCTCCAGTAAATTTTATTCCGCTGAACGTATCTGGATTTGATTTTATTGTCGAATAATCTCTCACCAAACTGCTTAATGCACTTTTGTATTCATTCTTTATTGTATTAAAATCCAGTGCACTTATGTCTTGGCTCGTTAAGATTCTATACGGTGGATTTCCGAGAAGATTAGCATAACTGTTATACTCTCTTGGATCAACAACTTGCCCGCGTTGGTTTTTCATACCGAGAATCTCTATCGTAGAAGTAAAAGTTGGTTTTCCGCCAGCGTTGTTGATGTTTATATAATCGTGTGACCTCATTGGTCCGTCGATTATTTCCCCTGCTTTAAAATAAATTGTACTCCCCGTGCGAGATTTTTCTTTGTTAGTGAAGTAAACATACTGATTAAGCAATTTTGAAGTTACTATTCCATACGCATAAGTTGCCAATCCGCCCTTTTCGACACGTGAAACTATTAAAGCACTGAATGGTAGTTTTGTCTTTACAACGCAGATCGATATACGTGACAATTTTCTATTTGCGAGATAGTTAGCAAGTTCGTCTTTCAATGTATTTTCTACACAAGACTGATTATCAGTGCTCATATCGGCAATTGAGAAAGTATTATTACTGACTATATTTACCGACAAAAAGTTCTTCCATTCGGAAGTAAGCTTTGAATAAAAATCGCTATACCATTCTGGAGAACGATTTTGGTATGTTATATTGAAACCTAACACGCCCGCCGAAAGCGACTTTATATATCCAATTCCCGCATTTAACGTATTAAGTGCGTCCACATCGAGTTGTGAGGACGTCTGCATTCTTATAGCGTTGGTTCTGTAATTTCCTACCAGTTCATAAAGTGTTAAGAGCATAATACTTGCCACCATAAGGAAGATTAACACAAGAGCTGTTATGAAACCTTTCCTATTTTTAGCCCATTTCATCTAACCCCTCCTGCCTTCATCATTTAAAGTTGTGCTGGTAAAGTTATGTTGATTGATTTAATTGTTAAGATATTAAGATGCCGTAGTTAAGGCTGTTAATAATGGAAGAGTATAAGTTATTTTACCACCGCGATGGCCAAAAGTTATCTGCAGAAATTTCGGATCAGTTATCTTGTTTGTGCTTTTCTCTAAAGTTTGAAGTGTAATTGTTATATTACTAATCTTCTCGGAAGTTTTTAGTAAATCTTTTCCATCGAATTTGACAATAATGCCATCTGTTGCACTCACGAATTCGAGTTTCTTTTTGGTCGTTATAACACTCGAACCAGATGGATAAAAGAACTTCAAATATACAAACTTACCGTTTGCGTCAATTTCAGATGGGTTAATGCCACCGTTTATGCCAATCCATTCATCGTTCCAAACACTCTGAGTTAAGATACTGTCAAGAATTGATACTATTGATTGAACTTCTGTATAAAAGCTTGAGTATTCTTGCTTTTCATTCAAAACATTGATAGTCAAGTTGATTATCAAACCCAGCATTGCTATGACAAATACCATGATAATCATACTTGCAATCAAACCGGAAAGTGTTAGCTCCATGCCCCACCCCTCCGTTTCTTAGTAAGCTTTATATTGATAAACGTAAAATCTTTCTGTCCTACCTGAGGTCACCTCGATAGTGAATGTGTGTCTAATGAAGTACTGACCAACTGATTGGCTCTGGACATCTGTTGTTCTAGGATAAGAAACTTGAGCCCCTTCATAAAAAGCCTGATTTATTTTACTTATATCTATTTGTGTATTACCGAGTGTACCTTGCGTATAAACATACCTTGCAATAAAATTCTCCAATTCTATTGTGCGTTGTTGGTTAGACAGTATTGAAATCGATTGAAGAATTGAGCCAACACCCGTTGCAATTGTAGAAAAAACTATGCTTATCAATAACAGAGAAACAATAGTCTCCACCAACGAAAAACCTTTTTTCAATCGAATAATACTCATTCTACGACCTCCTATATTGATAAAATTGATAAATTTTATTCACTCTCTAAACTATTAGACCAGATTTGTCGATAAATTGTTCAGAAAGAATATTTGTTTTTCTTTAAATAAGGAGATGGTAAAATGGAAAAACTTGAAGAGTTATTACTGATAGGAAATCAAAAAGACGATCTTGAAGCTTCTAAACTAACATTGTGCGTAGTTGATTTCATAAATACATTAGATGAATGGGAATTTGTAGATAAACTTGCAAGAGCGCTATTCATTCATACACCGTCCCATGGAGTAAGGGTGATGACAAAAAATTACATAAAGATAATTGGTTCAAGTTCTGGAATGCCGGTTACTTTCAGTTCCGAGAACATTAAGATGGTAATCCATCTTCCTGAATTAAATAAGAGCGATGTCAAATTGATAAACGCGGTTTCAATAATTGCTGAATTACACTATAGGAACATTCAAAAACACTCAGAAATTCTCCACTTTGCACTATACGATGCACTTACAGGTGCGTATACCAGAAGCGCCGGAATGAAATTGATTGAAAGCGCATTTGAAGGTGTAAAGCGCACTGGCAGGAAAGCTTTCATTGCGTTCCTCGATATAGACAACCTGAAAAAAGTTAACGATACATACGGTCATTTGAAAGGCGATGAAATGCTTGTAAAGCTTGCACAAACATGCCTGAATAACATTCGAAAGAGCGATATACTTGTAAGGTATGGTGGAGATGAATTCGTACTATTCATAGACTCAGATAATCCAAGAGCATTAATGGACAGAATTAAAAAGAGTTGCGAGGTTCAATTCTCATATGGTATAGTCCAGATAAAGAACGAAGATTCGATATCTGAACTCATAAATTCTGTCGATAAATTGATGTACCACATGAAATCAAAAAAGAAAAGAGAGCAAGAATGCAATTAGTTTAGCAACTCAGAAAAATCATTATTACTCCTCTTTGGATAGTCTAAAACAACGCTATAGAATGTTCTCTTTCCTAAGCATCCTGTGGTATAATCTAACTTGAAAAGAGATTAAGGGGTGGTCCGATTGGGAAAGGGAACATTTTTATTTTACTTAACTAATCTATTCACCATTCAGCGTTGGAACAACCGACCAGCACTTCTCAGGTTCTCAGAAGCTGACAATTCTTTTAGCGTACTTTTTCTATCATTTGTTTTTCACACATGTTCAAATTCAACCAGTAGTGAAAAATTGGCAAATGAAATTGAGAAGAGTCTCCAATGGAGATTATATCGTGAATTGCCTAAGGTTGTTCTATCTGATATATCACTTCAATTGAAAGAACGTATCGAACGTTTCGCACCCGATGTCTGGAATGAAGTCAAAAGAAAGGCATTTGAGGAATTAAGAATACTGGCAGATGAAGAGACAGTGAGTATCCTCGCTCCAGAATTTGACAGTTGTAATATACTCGATAAACTTGCAGACCTTTACATAAGTTACCTTGAGGCGCAAGAAAATGGCAAAATCTATGATTATAACCAACCTCTGAAAGAGCTTAAGGAGAAGATTGATAGGATTTCAAAAGAGATGAATAACAGCGATATGGAAAAATACTGGAGTATAGCCCAGTATGTTTGGACGCCACTTGTGAACCTCACATCGATGACCAGGTGGAATCGCACGCATAGAAATGTAAGAACGAGTGTCAGCGGACATTCGTTTATCGTTGTCACAATAGCTTATCTAATAGCCAAAATCGTAAGTTATGAAAAAGTACATGAAGTTATCATCAAAGCAATTCTCCACGACTTGCCGGAAGCATTCACAGGCGACGTTATCACTCCAACGAAGAAAAAGGTTCCGAGGTTAGATGAACTTGTTGCGAGCGTTGAGAAAGAGATGATGTATGAGTGGATTAATGGTTGTAATTATATTGCACCTTTAGAAGAATATATCAAGTTTTGCGTAGAACCATTTTCAGATGAATCGGGCAAAATAGTACGTACTGCTGACTACTTTGCAGCGCTTTTGGAATGTGCGGTAGAGATTAATTCAGGAAATAAAATAGAGATTTTCAGAGAGAATTTCTTCAATTTCAAAAGATTGATAAAGGAGACATCACCCTTAGACCTTTCACAGTGGATAGACGAAGTGGAGAGTATAATATTCTAAATCTAAATATTGTTATTGGGTTGAGCAAGTCAGAGCACTTTTAATGGAGGAGAACAGAGATGGTAGATTTCAAGATGACAAAAGATGGGCTTGTGTTGTACATAAAGGATTACACGGATATTGTTGATGTACTTCAAAAAATAGAGGATAAAGTGAAATCAATGGGCAACTTTTTTGCTCAAGGTGATAAAATCATGCTTCTTGTAGAGGAGCATGAAAAGCATATTTCGGATATCCCAAAGATTGTTGGAAGAGTTCAAGAGCTTGGACTGACAATATCTCATGTTTTGATGGGCTCGGAAGGTAAGAACGACGTAATAATTAGAAAGAAAGTCGATATGGTCAATCAAGGTGATACACGTTCTGGAACTAAGCTTGTCAAGAAAAATCTGAGAAGTGGGCAAAGTATAATACATTCTGGCGATGTAATCCTCGTTGGCAATCTACATGCAGGTGCGGAAATTGTTGCAGGTGGCAGTGTTGTAATATTTGGTAGATGCCAGGGCACAGTTCGGGCTGGGATAAACGAAGGCAGGGAATCTGTAATAATTGCATTATCATTTGAATCACCTTTTGTGCAGATTTCCGATTTAAAAGGCACATTCACGGAAAAGTTTAATTATCCTGTTGTACTACACGTAAAAACGGGAAGAATAGAAGTTGGAAAATACGATAACAAGATAGGAGGGGTAGAAGTTGGATAAAAAAGCTACGGAACTTAGAGAACTAAAGACGAGCAAATTACTTTTGAAATTATCGTCAATACCAGGTCCGTCAGGATATGAAGACGACGTTATAAGTGAGATTTCACAAATAATGAAACCCTATTCTGACGAATGTTTCAGAACCCCTATGGGAAGTTTGGTATGTGTGAAGAAAGGTACGGGACCAAAAATAGGCTTTTTTGCACATGCCGACCAAATAGCGTTTGTGGTTACGAAGATATATGATGATGGATTTCTGAGACTCTCCGGTGTTGGTGGGTGGGATCCTAAGACAGTAATTAGCCAAAAGGTATGGGTACATACTAAGAATGGTAAAGTAAGAGGGGTGGTCGGATTTATGCCACCACACCTTCAGACAACAGAGGAATCAAAAAAGGTGCCAGATTACGATCACATCTTTGTTGATGTGTCCATGAATCAAAATTGGAAAGATATATCAATAGGAGATTTAGTGACACTTGATACAGAAGGATTTGAAAAGAATGGAACGGTATTTGCACCAGCGCTCGATAACAGAGCAAGTTGTGTAGCGATAATAAAAGCAGCTGAATTACTTAGCAAAATCAAGACCGACGCAGAGGCCTATTATGTATTCTCAACACAAGAAGAAATTGGCGGACCGGGTGCAAGAAGTGGGGCGTATATATCGGAAATCGAATATGGGATAGTTATCGACGTAACGCACGGAGATGAAGATATTCCAGGATATCCAAGAATCAAAATGGGGGAAGGACCTACTGTTGCCGTGGGACCGGTGACAAACAGAAGATTTGTAGAACATATTAATAAAATATCTGGAAAATACAATATAAAGGTGCAAATAGAACCGATTGCAGGAAGGTCAGGTACAGATACCGATGAGGTTCAACTTACAAGAATAGGTGTGAAGACAGCATTGATTTCTATTCCTTTGAAATACATGCATAACCCCTACGAAAAAATTATTGTTAAAGATGTTGAAGATACGGCTAAACTGCTTGCATTTTCCGCAGTGCACTTGCCAGAAATCGAATATGAAGAATTGCAAAACACAGGCTCAGTCAGGGAGGGAGAATGATGCTCAAATACCTAAGAGAGCTGACAGAAATAAGCGGGCCTTCTGGAAATGAAGACGCGGTGAGGGAATATATAAAAGAAAAAATCTCTGGGAAAGTTGACGAGATATTTATAGACAGAATGGGGAACTTAATTGCTTTGAAGAAAGGAAAAGGAAACGGCAAAAAGATACTACTCGATGCCCACATGGATGAAGTAGGTTTTATTGTTACGAACATAAACGATGACGGAACGCTTTCGTTTGCGCCGGTAGGTGGAGTGGATACAAGAGTTATCATTGGCAAGAAGGTAAGAGTTGGTAAGGATATCATGGGGATAATAGGTTACAAAGCCATACATCTTCAAAAAGACGGCTATATGAACACTCCAAAATACAGTGAACTTAAGATTGATATTGGTGCGAAATCAAGAGCAGAAGCAGAGAAACAAGTAAAGTTGGGCGATTACGTATCTTTTGTAACGAATTACGAAGAACGGGGAGATTTTGTTATTGCGAAAGCACTTGATGACAGGTGTGGTTGCAGCATTTTAATGGACCTCATTGAAGAGAATACTGAAACAGAAAACGACATATACTTCGCATTCACAGTCCAAGAAGAGACAGGACTTAGGGGACCAGCGATAATCGCGGAGCAACTCAAAGCAGATATTGCAATAGCAGTTGAAACAACAACAAGTGGAGATGACCCTGAACTTGAAAAGCAACTTTGGTCTACTCATCTTGGTGATGGACCGGCAATTACATTTATGCACAGTGGATATGTTGTTCTTCAAACAATTTTTGAAAAACTCATCGAAACGGCAAGACAATTAAACATACCAATCCAATACAAAATGCGCACAGTGGGTGGAACAAACGCGCGAAGATACGCGTTCACAGGCATTCCAGCTGGTGTTGTGTCCGTGCCAGCAAGGTATATACACTCGCCTGTTTCTGTGATTAACAGGAAAGATTATGAGCATACAATTTCTTTGCTGAAAGGGTTTCTTAGAAGAACTGATTTTTAGAACTCGGTTGTACTTTGAGAAATATTGACATAACCCTACGAAAAATTGCATAATTTAATGTAACATCACGTACCATCTTTTAGGGGGGTTTAAAATCCTTAAATTAGCCCGCAATACCACATCTCAAAAGAGGGGGATTAAGGTGAAGAAAGCGGCATTTTTAACCATCGGTTTAGTGTTTTTGCTCATTCTCACACTGAGTGGGTGTGAGCAAATAGGCAACTTGTTCAACAAACCACCAGTGTGGCAAAATATTCCAGACCAAACTATTCTTAAAGGTCAAACAGTTACGGTGGATTTGAAAGGGTACGTTAGTGATCCAGACAACAACCTCCAGGATATTGTGCTCAAAACAACGGGTAAGGGAACCATATCGAACGGTGTCTATACTTGGACACCAACCGAAGTAGCAGAGTACACAATAACTGTTGAAGCTATCGACAAAGCAGGTGCAAAGGCAGAAAAGACGTTTAAGGTTGTTGTTCAGAACTCTGGAACACTCGTTGTAAACATCGCACAATACAACTCAGGTCCGGTTGTAGAAGGTGCAAAGGTTGAAGTCAAAGATGCAGACGGGAACTTAAGAGGTGTGGGATACAGCGATAGCAAAGGTGTTGCAACTGTGCTCTTCAGATCAGATGCTGAGAAAGAATTCCTTAACGTTTTAATCTCAAAATACGGGTATGCAAGAACATCGATACTCGGAATGAAATGCTTAAGGGACCAAAAGACCGAAATTACAACGACATTAAGAAAAGCCACAGCAGCTCAGACAACAATGGAAGTTCCTATTGAAGTTGATGCTAAGTTCTATGATCGTCAAGATGGTAATCCAGTAGACGTTGCAACTGATGTTACGTTAAGCAGCATTATATTGTTGTAACAGCAACACTTGTTGAATTTGGTGGTGGAATCAATATTATATACGCGAAAGCAAATGGCATTCCGGGAGCAAGCTATTTCTCGGGCCCAAGGTTGTACGCACCAGCGAGTAACGTTCTTGAAGGTTCCTTATCACTTGCAGAATTTGAAGGTGAAATACCGATAGTTGTTGATGTTTACGATCACAACGACAATAAAGTTGAGAAGATTTTCTGGATTAACGTAAAGAGAGCACCACAAACTGGTATAACTCCATACGTCGTTCAAAGATACACTACAAATTACACAACTCGGCATGACATTTATGCATATACAAGAAGACAAGCCGTTGAATTCTATTCAATGCCAAAAATACCAGAGAATATAAAAGGTGTTGATGTAAATGGTAACAAATTTGAACCTGCAGGTGCACCAAACAATGATTCGAACCTCTGGATCGAAGTAAGGTGGAGAAAATGGTACTCTGCATCAGGAACTACCAAACCGAAGGCTTACAGAGTTTACAGGTCATTTGATGGCGAAAACTGGTCAGCCATAGCAACGCTTCCAGAAAGTTACTATTACTACAGAGATAGTTCCCCACTTCTTGAAGTTGGAAAGAAGACTTGGTATGCTGTATCTTCAGTTTACGATGGCTACGAAGCAACACCAACGGTTATTGGTTATGTGACACCACTTCCATTGCTGAATATAGAGGTTGAAACACCGAAGAATGGCTCAACGAACGTATCAAGAGATACAACATTCAAATGGAAATTTACTGGTGTTGAGGCTTACAAACCAACTGATGAAGAATCTCCTACAACATCGCTTAATTATGTTTACGGCCTGTGGATATATGACTTGATTCAAAATGACGTAACTTACTACAGCCTTGGATTCATTAATCCATCTGATAAAAAGGTTTACTACTATAGATTATTAACAGACACAGAAGAAGTAGAAGTCAAATTTAGTGATTATTTCAAGGGCAACGTTGAAGATCCTGTTTACGGTCCATATTGGATTGACTTTGGATTGGCAGACGCTTATCCATACGACATACTCCAGGCAAACAAGACATTTAGCTGGACATTAAGAGATGCCTGGGCAGAGAAAATATACAATGGTTTGAGTTTGGATGATCCAGCCAAGCAGTTTAAATCGGTTGCTTATTCGATACATGCAATGAATACATTATCGATAAAACCTTCTGTTTACTACACATTTACAACTGGCATTAATCGAGAAGGGGGGGATAGATGATGAGAAAATTCAGTAGTGCGTTATTAATCGTTTCGATTGTTGCGGTATTGCTCTTTGTCTTTGCATGTACACCACAGGTTAACAATGGAGCAAAGAATGACAATAAAGCATCTAAATTTGACCAACCGATACTTTTTGGAGAATTAATTCCAGATGAATATTTTGAAGGAAAATTACTTGTCGGTTATGAATCAAAAGATAGTGCACTTGAAGTTGCAAGGTTGCTCAGCGGAACGATAGTAGTAGATCTGCCACAGATAAAGATGGTATCTATAAAATTCAATGGAACGGTTGCAGATGCTTATGCGAAGATAAAGCAAGCGAAAATAAAAGGTATCAGATATGTCGAACCGAGCTACAAGAGAAGCTTGATTGAACCACTCCCAATAAAGGGTGATGTTGAGAAGGCATCAAAATTCGAGCCAAGATTGACAGGCACAAGTCCAAGAGCGAATGAAGAATTTAGCTCATTGCTATGGGGTGTCGAAGCAGTCGGTGCAACAGAAGTTTGGCCTGAAGCTTCAGGGACAGGAGTAATCGTTGCAGTTGTCGACTCTGGTGTTGATGGAACACATCCAGATCTGCAAGGGCAAGTTATTGGAGGATACAGACCGGCATTTGCTAAAGAACTTCCAGCAGGCACAGACTCATCCTACGGTGGTGCACATGGAACACACGTTGCTGGGACGATTGCAGCAAAGCAGGACGGTAAAGGTATCGTTGGTGTAGCACCTAATGCAAAGATAATGCCGATAGTTATATTCGATGACCCAAACCTTGTTGGTGGTAACGGATATGTTGGCGATGACTATGTTGCAGCTGGCATAATCTGGGCGACAGACCATGGTGCAAAGGTAATGAACAACTCTTGGGGTGGTAGTGGATACAGCCACACGATGAAAGCAGCATTTGATTATGCAATGGACCATGGGGTTGTTATGGTTGTTTCTTCAGGTAACGACTACTCTAAAGCAGCATTTAAATATCCATGCGGTTACCCAGGAGTCATCAGGGTGGTAGCTGTTGAATACGACGGTGGTACATTCAAGACAACTGGATTTTCTACAAAAGCTGATTCTTTAGTTATTGGAGCACCTGGTGTGAATATTCTTTCCACAGTTCCACTTCCTGAAAGCCTTGGTTACGAGGGTGAATCTGTAATCTCTGAACAAAATGGCGGAACATATGATTACTACGATGGTACTTCAATGGCATCGCCTCATGTGACAGGTGTTGTTGCGTTATTACTCCAAAAATATCCAAATGAAAAACCATGGCAGACAAGAAAGCTCATCGAAAATACGGCTATCGATATTGATTCAGTTGGGTGGGACGACCATTCTGGATATGGTTTAATAAATGTTAAGAATGCATTTAAAGGGACGCTTCCAACCTCTGGTGGGGCAACGCTTGATATAGTTGTTACCGATGCTTATGGCAATTGGAAAATCCCTTCAGTCTTTGTAACTCTCAAGAAGAATATTTCCGGAAGGTACCAAGCCTATTACGCAAAAACAGATGCATTTGGTATTGCCCACTTCCCAGCGATTGATACAGGAGAATACGAAGTAATAATCGGAGGACCGGATAGCTACGAAAGATGCGAATCACCATCCGGATTCATGGGATATTACACAGCATTCAGAATGGCAGAGGAAAGGCAAGTTAACGATACAGTCAACCTCACAGCGGACGCGACAAAGACCTACAAGTTCACATCGACATTTACAGTTCAATTTGCCACACCGCTTTCAAATGCTTTGCTCAAGATCGAGAACCTACTAACAAGAGATACGTATGAATTACCATACAATACAAACAAAAAGGTCCTTTCGGCAGAATCCGGATCGCTTGTTCTCTCTGTAGCATTGAGCACACCAGCCGATACCGACATTACTCTTGAAGGAATCGCAGAGGTTAATGGTCACGCACTTCCAATTAGAGTGAGTATTCCAATGGGAAAAATGGAAGGATTTGTACTCGATGATATTGAAGCTTATTTTGCTAATATGTATTTTGATAAGCCTTTTGCTTGGTGGACAGTATTTGGACAGAATTAAGTTCGACAATTAACAAAACAACACACCGATGGGGCGTATAGCCCCGTCGGTTTTTTTATATATATATATCTTGCGTTTGCATTCTGTGAAAAATAAATAGGCAAAAAAATCGTATAATTCTTTTTATTTCGTTGATTTTTAGTACAGATAGGAGGCACAAAATTGGGCTGGATTTTTTGTTTCTCAATTCTCGGGTTAAGCATGGGGGTCTTAAAATCAGGAAAGGTTGCGCAAAGATGAGACGGATTGGATGACTAAAAAATAGAGAAAATTTCTATTAATATTTGAACTTTTGCACTTCCTCAATCGTTGGAAACGCAGTTGTTGTGCCTTTTCTTGTGCATGTCAGTGCACCACATTTATTAGCGAAAGAGAGAATGTTTTCAACCGAGAAATTGTTTAGAATCCCATATATGCACCCAGCACTAAATGCATCTCCTGCACCCGTTGTGTCAATTGAATCTACCGTATATGGTTCTCCATACGTTATCTTCTCTTTACTGACGTATACACTCCCCTTCGAACCAAGTTTCAAGAGGATGTTCTTTATCCCAAGATTCAAGAGTATGCTTAGGGCTTCAAATGTATTTAGCGTATTTGTGATTTTCGAAGCCTCCTCTTCGTTGAGTGAAACAAAGTCTATCCCACCAAGTATTTTCGGCTCTACATACTCGCACAACTCGAGGAAGATAGGTTTATCCAAGGTCTTTAAGTATGATAGTATTTCATCAGATTTCCCTGCACCTATCTGATAGAAGATTAGATCAGAGTTTTTTAGAGTTCTTTCGTGCACTGCAATATCTTCAACGCAAAGCATATCATTTGCTCCAGGATAGTTGAACATTGTATTCTTTCCATCATTTTCAACAACAATAAACGTGAAGCCCGTGCGTGTGCCGGGCTTCACATTAATTAGAGGAATTACACCGAATGACTGTAGTTGAGAAATTGCTCTTGTGCTGAGTTCATCATCTCCTATGTTTGCTATGAGCTGAGTCTGGATGCCAAGCTTTCTTAGCGCAACGGCGATATTTGTCGCCTTACCACCAATAGAAGTTTCTACGTTCTCAGATACATGGTTTTTACCAATCTCTAGAGTGTCTACTGAATAGTTGAAATCGATGTTTAGCTTTCCAATACACGTTACAATCATTTGAGATTTTTCAATTCCTCCTGTGCACTTTTTACAGCATCTTCATGTGTTTTAATAAGCCATGGGTGAGCTTTACCCGAGACAACTTTTTCAAACATTTCCTTTGCCTTTGTTTTGTCCCCAGTTTTGAGGTACAAATACCCAAGCTCGAGATATATATTTGGATAATTTGGTGTGAGTTTGAGCGCAGCGTTGAGAAGCTCTTTGGATTTTTTATAATTGTAGAGTGGCCATGGGACATCTCTGTACCTCATACCAGAGGCGATGAGTGCGAAGGTTTTATAAAGTCTTTGCTCTTCGTCGTTTTCGTTAAGAAGTTTTATAGCGTTGTCGATGTATTTGTCAAAATCACCTAGCATGAATAGACTTTGAACAATACCTTTGTATTTTGCCAATCTTCCGATTGCAGAACCAGCAACATACGAAGCCCTACCATTCTTTGGGTCGAGTTTCAATGCCATTTCAGCATACTGGCGTGCTTTTTCGTATGTTTTTTCCTTTTCTTTATCACTTGCCCCCCACACGCCGTATTCCATATACGCATCCGCAAGTATAGTCAGAAGCCTTGCGTCTTTGTCGTAACCGGGAATCCCTTCGCTAGTCTTAATCACAGTGAGAATCTTTTCTACATCGTAATCTCTTCTTGCTTCGTAGAACATCCTGTTTAGTTCTTCACTGGTAACGTTACCAAAAACTGGTATAAAAAGAAAGACGAAAAACAAACTTGTCACAAAAAGAACCCGTGAACCTTTCATAATCCTATCTCCCCCTTTTATGATGTGGTTTACGATATCAGAAAAATTCTATCACCATTTGTCATATAAAATTACCTGTTAATTTGGACAATTATTTTGAATTTATGGATATTAATGTGGTTTTTTTCTCTGTAACTGTGTATTTTTCAAGAAATCACAAAAAAGCCCCACGTTTTTCATTCAAAACTGCGGGGCCTGTTTGATAAAGCGCATTTTACTTTAGTTTTTTCAACTCTTCTTGTGCAGTTTTAACTGCTTCCTCATGTTTTTTTACAAGCCATGGATGTGGTTTCATGGAAATTACTTTATCAAACTTATCCTTAGCTTTTGACTTTTCTCCTGTTTTTAAGTAAAGGTATCCAAGTTCGAGATAGATATTTGAATAATTGGGTGTGAGGTTTGCTGCTGTATTCAGCTGCTCTTCGGATTTTTTGTAGTTGTAAAGTGGCCATGGAACGTCTCTGTTTCTCATACCAGCGGCGATATATGCGAATGTCTTATAGAGTCGTTGTTCTTCATCATTTTCATTTAGTAGTTTGATTGCCATGTCAATGTACCTATCAAAATCCCCAAGCATAAACAAGCTTTGGACGATGCCTTTATACTGGGCAAGCCTTCCAATAACGGCACCAGCAACATAGGCTGCCCGTCCGTTCTTTGGATCGAGCTTCAGGGCATTCTCTGCACACGTTCTTGATTTTTCGTACATCTTTTCTCTGTCTTTATCGCCAACACCCCAGTGTCCGTATTCAAGATATGCGTCTGCGAGAATGGTCAAAAGTTGAGTATCCTTATCATAACCTGATATACCTTCAATAGTATTTATAACTTCACGAATCTTGTTAACATCATGGTCTCTTCTTGCTTCGTAAAATAGCTTGTTCAAATCTTCAGCCTTTGTAGTAGCAAAGGTCAATGTTGCTATGCAGACAAACAAAATGCTTAGAACAAAAGTTTTTTGCACAGTACTCATACGCTTCCCTCCTATTTAAATGGTTTGTTCACAAAGTTTTTGTAGTCTAACTATGTTAATTATATCAAAAAATAAGAGCCTTTTGCAAGAGAAATTTTCTTGATGGTATAATATACTAATTGGTAAATATGTTAGCATTTTGTGAGTTCATGACTTTAAACTATATGGAGGGTGTATAGTAATGAGCAACTTGATAACGAATCAGCAGTGCTTAAGGATCCTTTTTTTAGGTACTCCCGAATTCGCGGCAAGTTACTTAGAGTTTTTGTTAGAAAAGGGTTACAACGTCGTAGCGGTTATCTCTCAGGCAGACAAACCGCGTGGTAGGGGGCAAAAGTTGCTACCTACACCGGTAAAGGAGGTCGCAATAAGGCATAACATTCCTGTATTTCAGCCAAAGAGTTTGAAAAAGGAAGGTATGGAAATAATAGAGAAGCACCAACCAGATATTGGCATAGTTGTTGCATATGGAAGGCTTTTGAGAAGACCGTTTTTGGATGTTATTCCATTCTATAACGTTCATACCTCGCTACTTCCGAAGTACCGAGGTGCTGCACCGATGCAAAGAAGTTTGGAAGCTGGGGAAAAGGTCACAGGTGTTACTATATTCAAAATCTCGGAAGGCATGGATGATGGTGATATAGCCATGCAGAGAGCTTTTGAAGTTGAAGAGTGTGAAACGTTTGGTGAATTGTACGAAAAGATGATTAAGCATGGAACAGAGTTGCTCGATGAATTTTTGAAGAGTTACCCTGTTCCTTTGATTCAACAGGACCATTCACAAGCAACTTATGCTGCAAAGATTGAGAAAGAGGATTTTTATGTAGACTTTTCACAGTCTGCTGAAGCGGTGCGCAATAAGATAAGAGCCTACGACCCAGTACCCGGAGCAAAGGCGATCCTAAATACCTTTGAAGTTAAGCTCTTCGGTGCGTGCGAAGTTGAAAATATTGATGACGAAAAATTAATCAACACATTACCGGGAACGATAATTAGTATAGATAAGATTAAAGGTGCTCTTGTAAGGTGTAAAGACCGAGGAGTGTGGATTAAGTATGTTCAATTTCCAGGGAAAAATAGAGTTGAATTTTACGCAGCTAAAAATGGTGGACTTCTTAGGGAAGGAGCTGTATTAAATAGTTTCAGCAATATTTTCAGCAGTTAGAAGTATGGATGGCTTAAAGTTAACGTTGCATTATAGGAGGCGATGTAGGTGGAAGTGATACTTTGGTGTTAAGAATGATGTTATTGAAAAGGTTATTAAAGAAAGATGGACGTATCAGCAGATTTTGGTTGCCGAAGGCAAAGAACCAGAAGAACCGGTTAATGCAAGTTTGGATTATAAGTTTAAAAGGACGTGTGAAGATTCCGCAGCTATAGATGAGTATTGCTGTGAAAGTGGTGCCGTGCTTGCAGAAAAGATACCCAAAAAAGATGGAAAACCTGGTCATACCGTTACAGGGCGTGAAATACCCGCAAAGCTTGCAAAAGATATAGATATGCAATTGTATGCGGGTGAGAACACGAAAGTTGAGGGAGATAGGATTATCGCTCTTATAGGTGGACAGGTGTACATTAATGAGGCAGGTAGGGTGTGTGTTAGGGATGTTTTGGTCATTGGTGAGAAGGAACTTGCTGCTCATCAAGTGTTTAGTTTTCCGGGAAGTATATTTGTTAGATGTAACATTGAAGGTCTTTATCACATACATGCTGGTAAAGATGTAAGTATAAATGGAATTGTTTCTGGCGGGGTTGAAATTAAGGCTGGTGGTGACGTAAGTATCACCGGGGGATTTTTTGGTAGGGGAAAAGGAAAGATAGTAGCCGATGGAAGTGTAAGCATGCAATTTATATAAGAAGGTTTGGTTATAGCTAAGAAAGATGTCCGAGTCAAGGATTACATAATGAATTCAGAGGTGATTTCAGGAAGGTCAATTTTGGTAAGTGGAAAAGGATTGATCGTTGGTGGAAAGGTTAAGGCAGTTGAATTTATAGAAGCAAGACAATTGGGTAATGAATCTGGCGTTTCAACCTATGTAGAAGTGGGTATAGATTATGAATATGAAACAAAGAGAGCGGATTTAAATCACAGATTGAGACTTCTTGTTGAAGAACTCGGTAAGTGGAGTGCATTAAATCAACAGTTGAGAGTACTTTACAACACCCTTATCGGACATGATAAAGAAAAGGTGAAAAGCTCTATTCTGAGAGTCGAAGAAAAGAGGAAAGATGTTGTTTCAGAGATAAATCACTTGAGAGAAAAGGTGAAAGAATTGAGATACGTTAATATTCAAGAGTTGATTAAGATCAATCCTCGAATTGTTGTAAAGAAAACGTGTTTTGCTGGTGTTAATATAACTATTTTTGGGGAGTCATATAACGTAAATTATGAATTAGGCCCCCGTGCACTCAATCTGCAGGCTTTAAAGCAATTAAATTACGGCAAAAGAAGATAACTAAAAAAGTCCCTCGGAAAATATATATTCCGAGGGTTATTAAATGTTTATTGGGGGATGGGGAGGGGGAGAAAAGATTATTATTACTTTTTCGAATTATTTCCAACTCTGAAATAATCGATATTTTCATCATGTTCTATCTTTTTATATCTGTGCTTAGCAGTTTCATACATTCTGTCTATTATTGATCCCAAATCACTTTGTGCGGAAATTTCTTCAAAGAGTTTCTTCAGTTCAGCTACAAACTCGAATTTGAATTCTTTATCATCGAATCTGATCTGCTCTGAAAACGAACCTGGTACATCTGGATTGATTTTCCTTATTAGTTTTATAATGAATTCGGCAAATACGCCTTTTACATCGCCCTTTCTTTTAGCCTCAGCCAATTTTCCCCTGTATTCCGTTTCGAGTTCGTGTTCGTATTTAACATAACTTATCATCTTTTCTCTGTTTTCCATATAATTCCTCCTTTAAAATGGTGATAATGTTAACTAAAAGTATTGAAACTTTCCAAAAACCGCATTATCCTTTATAAATAAGGGACACCCCTCAACCAACTCTCGACAAAGCAGGTTCCCCAAGATGGACAACTCAACTCTTCCTTGTCAAAAATGTGGTTCTACCAGATTTCACACTTACACTCTTTCATCACTACAAGTTAACACTATCAAATGGTTTGTGAAAATTATGGAAAAAGCTTGTAAGATATTGTCGCGTATATTTAGACCAGGAGGATATAGTTTTCGTTCAAAAAATTTCAAAAAATCTTGAGTTAGTGTCTTTTAAAGTACTTTTACAATTCACGCTCACGATTTTGTATTGCTTTTACCCATCAGGTATGCATACCATGATGCACCTACAATAATCAAAATAATACTTACAATCTGTGCGGCTCTTAACTGTCCAGCCATCAGGCTGTCAAGTCTCAATCCTTCTATCCAGAATCGACTTATTGAGTACATAACAAAGTACAGCGCTGTCGTTTCACCGAAGGATTTCTTGCGCTTTTCCACTAAGAAATAGAGAATAGCGAAAACACAGATATCCCATATGCTTTCATAGAGGAAAGTAGGATGAAAGTGTGTGCTCATATCAAAACCTGCCATGCGTTTTTCTGGTGGAACGAACATGCCCCATGGTAAATTTGTTGGTCTTCCATACGCTTCGTAGTTGAAAAAGTTTCCCCACCTACCGATTGCTTGAGCGAGAGGGAGTACAGAAGTGAATAAATCAGCAGCGTGCACAAACGTAAATCTCTTTTTGATTTTCGAGTACACAAATATCGTTAAGAGCGCAGCAAAAAACGCACCGTGTATTGCAAGCCCACCATGCCAGATTTTCCAGATTTCCGATGGATAACGTGAATAGTATGACCAGTTGAAAGCAACATAGTAAGTCCTTGCGCCAAGTATGCCAAAGATGACCCCCCAAAACAGACCTTCGTCAAGGTCTTCCGGAGTTATTGGATAATTTTTAAGCCTTCTTCGAGCAAGAAAATAAGCGGTAAATATACCGGTTGCTATGCAAACACTGTACCATCTAAGTTGAAATTTTCCTATTTGAAATATATAGTCTCGAAGTATAATTCGACCCGAGAAGACCTCCCTTAGGAAGTAAAACAACCCAATTACAACAAAAAGTAAAGTAAAGATAATTAATATTGCTTTGAATGTATTGTTTTTTTTCACAACTTTTTCCTCCTTATTCTTCATTTTTCATTTGTTTTTTTGACGCCTTCTCAAATCTTTTTCCCAGAGTTGTTGGTAAACATAACTTACTTTGGAAAGTTTTTCCTTTATGGAATCATCGAAAGGTATATACCTCCAAAATATCTCCCTGACTGGCTTTTCGATCTTTTGTATTCCGCTTGCTTCCTTTGTGAGCCAAAGAATGTAATCTTTAACGAAATATTCTGCAGGTTGACCTTTGATTTTGTTTTCTTCGAGATATTGGTAATATTCTCCCGTTAGACCTTCTTCCATCCATCTACCAAAAGATAATTCTTTTTCAAGCTTCCACCTGTATTCTCCAAAAGCTTGATAGAATGGTTCAACACCTTTTCTTGAGAAGATTGGCACAACTATTCTACCTCTTCCATATATATTCAAGCCTTCAACAGGTTCCCAGCAAAATCCATTTTCACCATACCCCGGAACGAGTAAGACATAAGGTGGCATGAATAACTCTGTACCTTTCATACTCCTTGTTAAAGTTGTTGGGTCAAGTAATCTAAAAGAGTCAAACAATTTCAAAGCAGCCTTTTTGGAAAAAATCTTGTTAATGTCCCTCAAGTAATTGGATATGAGTGCCTGGTATTGAATACCGATTTTTCCAACTACCTTCTTTACCATTTGCCTAATGACGTATGGTTCGGTGAGTCCTATAGATTTATCAACTTTTGATATTAATTGGGCTTTTTGAGATTGTTCTTTTGCTTTTTGCAATGTGTCAAAGAGTGTATTTACATCGTTGTCGAGTTTTTTCAGTCTCCCAATGCTCTTTATGATTTCATCGAATATGACGTATACACCTTTTGAATACGGTCCTTTGCCTTGGATGCCTTTCACAAGGTCTCTCAGTTTTTCTTCTTCAATTGTGCGTTCGTATAGTTTCCTATCGTATTCTTTTTCAATCCATGTGTAGTCGTAGGTTTTTGGAGGTAATTGCCCAGGCTGGTCTTGGATAACATCTTCAAAGGTTGATTGATTTATCTTCTTTTTCTTTATCGCCAGAAGCCATTCATCTACGTAATAAAAAGTATCATTTTCCTCAGATATCATACATTCTTTGACTTTCTCTAAATCTTCACGTGAGAGGTATCTTGGATCAACAAGACCAAGCCTGAGAAAGAATTTCTGTTCGAGTGTAGAATCTTCCTCCAATTGCTGAGCTACTGCTTCGTATACTTTCCAGAAGACTTCCGTAAATTGGTCTTTGAATTCTGTAAAGTTTTCTTCATGTTGTTTTTTTAAGAAAAGAAACTCTTCTTTCAAACCTGGCTCAATGCCAGAAAGGAGTTTTTCAAAATATTCTTGTTCGCCCATTCTATCCCTTCCAAACGAGTTTTAATCTGTCTTTTTCAAATGCTATTGCATAGATATTCCTATATCCCATTTTCAGTAATTTGTCTGCCATTATTTCGGCGTTTTTAAAAGAAGCAACAACGTATGCATCTGCATTTACTATTATGCTAAGTGGTGCAACAATGATTCCATCAATTTTACTCCCTATCTTCTTTGGATTTTCATCGAGAAATGCTACAACATTGTGAGTTTGTCTGGTTGAAATGAGCCTTGCGAGCATAGTTCCAACAATTCCCGCACCGTATATGCATATATCACGCTTCCCAACGAGCTTGAGAAATATATCTTGAAATCTTAGTTCTATGTTTTTGTACATTTGAGAAATCTCTGAAAAGTAGCTAAGTCGAAGATAGTTGAGTTGTACCAAACCTTCTTGAGTAATTGAATATGTGTTGTTTATCTTCTTTACCAACCCCTCTACTTCGAAATATTTGAGGTATTTATTTACAAGTGAAGGTACAATACCTGCTCTTAATGCCAATTCACTGTGTTTTGTTATGCCTTCAGAGAGCGATTGCAGTATTTCCATCTGTCTGTATGAAGTTGAAAAATCGAAGAATTTGAATCCTTCCATTCTTAAGCCTCCCGCTTATATAGAGAATTTTAGGAAATGTCAGAGTATGAACTTCGCCATTTCTGAACTGAACCTCTCGATTTCATCTTTGATATTTGCTATAGCCTCTTCGAGTTGTTCAATACCACCGTAGAGTTCTTCTACAGATTCGTGTGCTGTCTTAGATGCCTTTACTATATTCTCTACATTCGTCGTCGAAGCTATTGAGACTTGTTCGATTGTGTTCAGCGATTCTCTTACAGATGATAGTTTCTTCGTTATCTTTTCAGTTATTAATGTAGTTGATGTTATTATACCCTCGACATTCGCGAGTGATTGTTTACCTTCTTTTGCAAGATTTCTTGATGAATTAGAAAGTTCCATAATCATTTCAGCGATTCTTGATAGCCCTTCTTTGTCTATATTTTGCTTGCTTGTTTCGATTGAGACATTTATTGCAAGTACAGTTATGTTGTCTGATATGTCGGTTATATTGTCAGTCAATCTGCTCAGAGTCTCAGTAAGTGTTGCAAGTTTAGAGGTATACTCTGTAATCTGTTCAATGATGTTTGTGAATTCGTTGAGCCCTTTGACAGTTGTTTCAATTTCAGCCCGGCTCTCTTGGAGATAAGCAGAAAATTCTTGCAATGCCCTATCAACTTCCGTTGCTGCTCCTTCAGTGTTTTCAGCCATGGCTTTAATCTCTGATGCGGATGAGGAAGTTTGAATAATATTTTCAGATATGTTTTGAACGAGTGCTTTAGAGGATTTTACCTGCATTCTTGGAACTCTTAGTAAGAACTCTCCAACTGTAAAACCACTAAGGAGTGTTAGAATTATTATCAATGGCACGAATAACCTGTAAAAAAGTGACAAATAAGCATCAATCTCTCTAAAGAGTTCATGATGAGTTGCGGCATGTGCTAAATAGTATTTTCCATCGAACGCAAATCCAACATACCTTTTTACACCTTCGTATTCGTAAGAAAAGACACCTGTCTTCTTTGATTTCATGTATTCAAATAATTCTGGCAATTCCTTTCGAACGTCTATCCCCACTTTTTCTGGCTTTGTGTGTTTAACAGTTATACCGTTTTCGTCTATGACATAATAATACCCGAAATCGGGAGGTGTTTGAAAGAGTGGATCATAGTTTCCAATCTTGGACAGCACTTTTACTTGCTCGAGAAAGGCATTTGTGGTAACGGTCGTTACTATATTTGATGTTTTAGGCAGTATTAATAATAATATAAACACACCCCATGCAGCTATGAGTAGTGTTAGCGTCAAGGCGTAACTCCAAGAGAGACGTATTTTCATCAAAGTCACTCCTTTCCATGTCTGTTAAGCAGTTTGTAAAATCTCACCAACGGTTTGACCGCTCCATTCGATTATGGAATAATCGATCTGGATTCCTTCACTCGCCAATTCGGGTAAGCTCTTTGAAAGCCTATCTTTAAGGTGCTCTAAGTTTTGTAGAGCTTGGTCCTTCCGTTTTCCTAATAAGGTAATAATGAAAGTATTTAGTGAGAACCTGCCTATTTCACTTGACAGTACAACGGAGGCTTCTTTAACTAGTTTCTTTATGGCTGAGTTAGATTTTGTTACCCCTAAGGTTTTGTATAACCGCCATAAATCTTTGATTCTAAGTTTTATGAACGAGACAGGTAGATCGTTTCTTTTTGCGAAGTCAATGGCACTTGCGATCTTTAAAGAAACTACATGACTGTTGTAAGCTCCTGATACATCGTCAAACTCTTTTTGATTTCCAGTAATTTTGTACCAATTTAATAAATCAAATAGCTGAGCTAAGGAATAGCTTGCAAGTGCCAACATATGCATTGCTACGTCCACAAGCTTCGGGTTTTCAATAAGTACAAATCCTACCACATTGTCACCCTTGGTCAATATTTCTGCTGCGTGGTCTTTGATTTCACGATTTACGCCACTATACAGCTGTTCTGCGTACTCAAAATATTGGAAAATTCCATGATTTTGCAATATTTCAAGTATTTTATTTGAATCTGCGAGTTGTCCATTTCCAAATGCGTATACTCTTCCGTCTGAATATGTTAATAAGCAAAAATAGATGTTTTCAAAGTCTAAGAGTTCTCTAAATAGCTCGTAGAGACGTTGCATTATTAGTTTTTCGTCGTATATGAGATTTGTTAGTTCAAGGATTTCCTTTGTTATAGTCGATTCCTTAAGGCTCTCTTCAAGTATGTCAACGAGTTCACCGTAAGGTTCAATGTGAAGTTTGTAAATTTCCCTCGACCATTCCATAGAATACGAACCAGAAACAAAGCTAAGTATAGCCTTCTCTATTTCGGCTTGAGACTCCGTTTTTTTCAGAAAAGCGTTTGCACCACTTTTTCTTGCCCAGAATTGATTTATGGTCTCCTCTGCGCCTGTGAGCATCAATATTCCAACATTTTTGAATGTGCTAAAACTTCTTACAAACCTTGTGAAGTGAACACCATTCAATCTTGGCATGACGTAATCAACGATAACTACATCAGGTAAAAAGATGAAGAACTTGTTCAGCCCTTCAAGCCCATCCTTTGCTACCTCTGTTGTGTGACCGTGTAATTCGAGCAAGTTTTGCAGATAAGTACGCCAGACCACCGAGTCGTCGATAATAAGCACTTTTTTCAATACACATCACCATCCTTTTTACAGTTTATTCAAACTTTTCATAACTTCCTTTATTCTTTCAATTTCGAAACGTTCGTATCTTTCACCAAGCTGTGCAGCAATGTTATTTGGCAAATACGGAAACTTTGGGAATTTTTCGATCAGGAACCTAACACCCATGTTCTTTAAATCTTTTGCATATTTTGCTCCATCATCTCCAAGACCACCGAGTACAATGATAGTGAAGCTTTTGTCTGCGTATCTTTGAAGAGACTTAAAGAGCGCAGATATAGAAGGATGAATGCTTTCTTTGGATTTTTCATTCTCGATAACATTCACTATATCCCTTTCAACAAAGATAATATCCTTACCACCTTCTGGCAGGTAAACACCTTTGTCGAGTCGAGTGAGACTCTTTACTATGGTGACTTCATTTTTAGTTTCTGCCTTTATGTGATTCGCAAAGGTTTCCATTGCTGCACCTGTGAAGTGTATACATATTATAACGGGGATTTGAAGCTCTTCGTCGATTTTTAATATTTCTACTGCTTGATTAGGACTTCCCGCTGAACCTACGATGATTGCAGTTTTCAACAATAATCCCTCCGAAGGTGAAAAAATTTTGAAATCAATGTAAAAATCGTTCAATTAATTTTGCCAACTTTTCTGGTGATTCATCTTTGGATAAATATGCATTTGCTCCAACTTCAAGTCCTTTTGCAAGTTGTTCGGTAGAAAGCGTACTGAAGATTATGACAGGTGTATCTTTGTTTATTTGCCTCAGCCTGCGCGTTGTTTCAAATCCATCTATGCCAGGCATCTCTACATCACAGACAACAACGTCTGGTTTTTCTTTCTTGAAGATCTCTACGCCACTTTCTCCATCTGGTGCTTCGACAATTGTGTAGCCAAAGTTTTTAAGGAACTTACCAACGAGAGTCCTTGTTACGATAGAATCATCTATAACAAGGATTTTGTATGTGTTTTCACTTCCTTCTCTTGATGTAGTTGCTTTTCTAAAACGTTCAGGTGATATTATTGGCAACGGGTATACAAATATGTTTTTGACAAATCCCTTTATCATATCGTAATTCTCATTTGATACTTGACCATCAAATACGCCAATTACGGAACTTACAAGTAGTGCCGTATTGTTATTAGTTATTATGCCAAACCTTGGAGATGATGTATTGTACGTTATTTCATAGAGTTTATCTTTGTATTTTACTTGATTGTCTATTACTTCTGGTTTACTGATAACTTCTACAATGTCACTTGTATCTATACAAAATTGCATACCATCAGCTTCAACAACGAGTACTCTTATTAGGAACGTCTTAACTGGGAAATGTACTATGAATCTTGTACCTTTACCTGGTGAAGTTACAACCTCGACATCACCACCCCGAGCATTTGAGAAGTTCTTCACAACATCAAGTCCAATTCCTCGTCCAGAAGTGCCGTCAGCTTCATCCTTTGTTGAGAATCCTGGAACGAATATAACGTCCTCTGGACGCATGTGTCCCAAATTTTTTTCAGCTGACCTTTTGCGAACTTTATCAAAATCTATACCATTTCCGTCATCTTCAATTTCAAGGAAGAGTTCGTTTTCTCTTACATAACTTCTGATTGTTATCTTTCCTACCTCCGGCTTATGTCTTTGAACTCTCAATTCGGGAGATTCTATACCGTGAGCAATCGCATTTCTCACAAGGTGAACAAGCATGTCGAGTAGCATTTTTGAATCTCTCTTTTCAATTTTTTCATCCCCTATTTCGATTTCGAGCTTAACTTTCTTTTTGTTTATTGTGGCTTCTTGCAATACAAGGACATCAAAATTTGATAGTATATTTTTAAGTTTTATATAGTATGTACTCTGTATGAGGGAGACTAGCTTTTGTTTCACCAATCGAATTTCCCTCAATGCGTTCTTCGAATCACCACGCATCAAGCTATTTTCAGCGCTGAGTGCATTTGAGAGTAATTCTTGCAATACTTCCGCAGGTAACGATCCAGCCGATGAAGAAATGACATCTGCTTCTGCCGTTTTTCTTCCTTCTACCACGTCTATATATATTGATAGTTCCTTATCCGTTATATCTTCCTGTTTTTTCACTATTTCCGGCATTATGGAGACGATTCGAGCCAGAAATTCGTCGGTAATAACATTTTCCCCATTCATCTGTCTTTTGAAGTAATCTTCGATTTTATGAAAGAGCTCCTTGAAACCTGTAAATCCTACAAGGCTTGCAGAACCTTTAATTGTGTGAAACAATCTGTATATTTCGTTAAGCACAGAGGCATCTTTCGTTTCGATGTATGATTTTATTAATTCAATCGATTCCTCACCTTTTTCACGAAGTTCCTGGATAAATACTTCCAAGAAATCCATAACATCATCCTTTCACGTAATCAGTCGGAAAGTAATTTATATGTACCTATTCGTGTCTCTAAGTATTTCTCATTTGTTGATTGATGTGTTAGTATCTTGCCAGTGGATAATTCCAATTTCGAGGTTCTGAAGCCTACATTTTCAAGTATAACAACAAACTTACCTTTGTCTAATTCTTTCACGGGGATCGTTTTCATATAGTCTATAAATCCGTCGGCTTCCGTTGTTTTGAATGGTGTTAACAAATCAGCGGGCAGTATCGTTTTTACCTTTTGCAATTCTACAGCGAAGCTCTCGTTGATGATAACACACTGATTTGAAAGTTCTGTTTTTTCCAGTGCTTCTATACGTTCTGTAGCTTCGTGCTTTGCAACGGTTGCATTTCTTGGAAGTGTCACGTAATATAGGTTGTAGACGTAATATATATTACCTTCGTAATCTATTGCTCCCGTATATTCGGTGAGCTTTTCAAAATGTTTATCCCTCTGTGTTGGAGTTGATGGTGAAAGAGGTGTTGGTACTGCTTCAATTTCTTGGAGCACTCTTGTAATCCCAAACCCGTATTCTTTTAGAATAAGGAAATACTTAAAGATGGGATTTTCAATCCCGCGATGGGTGACTATCGGATAAAGATAACCTTCGTGAAGTGCAAAACCAAAAATCCCAAGCTCTTCGGGGGCTTTAAAGAGCTTGTTGCCGATTCCGAGCACTTCGTTCACCGGAATTGCAATGTTTACAGCACCTTTGGAGTGGACTATTTCGCATAAGTAAAACTTCACAAAAATCACCTCGAGTTAATTTGGGCTTCGAACAATTAAAACATCTTATAAGTCTTTTCAGCTAAGATTGTGTCTTTTAGTATTTTTCGTATGGAAATCTATTGCATTTTTCAACTGCCAGATTTCATCGTCTGAGCTGTTCAGAAAGAGTGCATTTTTGAGTGATTTTTTTGCTTCATCAATAATAGAGAGTTCTAATTCAACGAGTACTCTGTACTTCCATATTATATAGTTCGTTTCATACTCTGCAGATAATTCTTTTATATTCTCGTAGGCTTCTTTGTACTTTTTCTGAGAGATTAATTCTTCGATAATTGCGATTTTTTCCTCAAACGAAGCAGATTCGATGCTTGTTTTTATTGTTTTAGCGATTTTGAATTTGTCAATACTTAATGAACTTTCTGATGATTCGCGTGAAGGATTTACTATTTCTTTAAATGTCTTCTTGTTTAATTGTGTATCGTGGACCTTATGAATTTCTTCTTTTTCTCGTTCATGGGCCTTTATTTTTCTAAATATCGCTCCTGTATCTGAAAATGCAGGAGTAAAGTACTCAAATACCTTCGGATGATATTCGCCCGCTCCCAGTATCATATATCCATCGTCTTTGAGAAGGTCAGAAAGCTTTTTGACAACCCTTTCGTATTGTTCTATGTAGAGAAGCACTCTTCTGACAAAGATTATATCAAACTTTTCTTGTTTCTCAAAATCTATTCCCTTATCGAGAATGTTGCCTACAAGGAATTTAACATTATTTTTGTATTCGCCCTTAATACAGTATTCCCCATTGACTATGTTGAAGTACTTTACTGTATCCGATTCATTTAAAAACCTTACGCTCCAAAATCTATAACATCCTTTTTGAGCCTGAATAATTCTTTGATGGTTTACATCTATTCCCGTGATTTTAAAATCAACACCCGATTCTTTTGCAACTATGGCAGTTGTATATACTTCTTCTCCTTTTGAACACCCAACTGATAGAATATTCCAGAAAGATTTTTTTGGTAGTATTTTTCTTAACTTTTCAAACGTTTGTATATCTCTGAAAAAGTAGGATTCACCTATGGTTAGGTTTTCAACAACGAGCAATTCGAGGAGTCTGTCGTTGAATATGTCAACTATTGGTGTTATGTTGTGAAGAAATCTCTCAATTAGCCTCTTTTCAGGTTTTAGATTGTGCTTTTTCAGTACGTCTTCAACCTTTTTATAAATCTCACGGCTAATGACACTTTGAGTTTGCTCATAATCGTTCTTTTTATAAGATAACATATCCCTTTGAAATTCTCCCTTCAATGTTTAGTTTAGCTTTTACCAACATTTCATTATATCACTTAATATGGTATACTAATCTGTGAATTTTTTGAGTTTTCATAATGGGATTTAAAATCATGTACCTGTGGAGGTGGAAAGATGGCAGGTAGTGAAAGATCAAAAAGATTAAAAGTTGGTGTTATCGGTTATTCAGGTAAGGTAGATGAGCCACCAATTTCAGATTTAGCGAGTTTGTGTCTGAAACTTGGTGAGGAATTGGGAAGACGATATGTTGTCTTCACAGGAGGAAGAGACGGAATTATGGAGCTGGTTTGCAAAGGCGTTGATAAGGTTAATGGAACAGCGGTCGGTATCTTACCGTGGGATGGAAGTGATGCAAATGATTATAATCACTTGGTTATTAGTACCGGTTTGGATTTTCAGATGAGGTCTTTCATTCTTGTGAAGAGTGTTGATGTTGTTATTTCTATTGGTGGTGAAATTGGTACAGCAGTTGAGATTCTTGCTTCTTACGCTAATAAAAAGACTGTTATACTGTTGAGAGGGACAGGCGGTTGGACTGATAGAATATCTCAGGTTCTTATCGATGGAAAATATCTTGATAATAGAAAGATGGCTCAGGTTTATCAGGCTTGGAACATTGATGAAGTTTTGGAGATACTCGAAAGTATGAAAATATAAGTTGCAGATATGCAATGGATAGCTTAAGTATGGGGGTGTGATTTTGAGACGTAAGTTTTCATCAGTTGTATCATACTTACCTGTTGTTGTTGTCACTATTTTTTGGGGAGCATCTTTTGTTGCGACAAAGTTTGTTGTTAATGTCTTCGAGCCATTTCCTGCTGCACTGTACAGATTTGGTATTGCTTTGCTCGTGCTCTTGCCACTTACTAAGAAGAGAAAAATTACAGATATTAATGCATTTTGGTCTGGATTCTGGGGTATTACAATGTATTTTGTCTTTGAAAATACAGCACTAAGGTATACTACCCCAACAAATGCTGCGGTTATTGTATCAAGTGTACCTCTTTTGTACGTTTTGTTAACACAATTTATTCATAAGGTGAAGACCACAAAATACCATTACATAGGTTCTATACTTGCCTTTATTGGAGTTGCGCTTGTGATTCTAAATGGGAGAATGCTAAAATTAAACCCGCTTGGTGATATACTCGCATTTGGTGCAGCAATATCTTGGGTTTTATACACACATTACGTTGTGAAAATTAAAGATGTTGCTGGAATAGATCAGGTGTTTATGATAACATTTTGGGGGGTTGTAACGTTGATACCTTTTTCTATCTTTCAGAGTATGATTTTTCAGTTTGAATTGAAGAGTTTTTTGGGACTCATCTATCTTGGAGTCGTCTGTTCTGCACTCGGATACGTGCTATGGAATAAATCGATAGAGTTGATTGGTGATAGAAAGACTACGAATTTTATCTATTTTATTCCGCTTGTAACTGTGATTTCCGAATTGTTGTTGATGGGGTCAAGGCTTTCGTTGTATAATGTGATTGGGGTAAGTGCGCTTGTAATAGGATTATATATATTTGAAAGGGGAGAGAAAGATGGCAAGGAACGACCTGGGAATTGACCTCGGAACCGCAAACTTCATCGTTTATCAACAGGGAAAAGGTATTGTTCTTAACGAACCATCAGTGGTGGCTATTGAAAAGAAGACAAACAAGATTTTAGCTATTGGTTCGGAAGCTAAGGATATGTTTGGAAAAACGCCGGAAGACAAAGTGCTCGCCGTGAAGCCTATGAGAGATGGTGTTATAGCGGATTATACAATCATATCAGAAGTTTTGAAGTACTTTATGAAAAAGCTTAACAGAGGGCTGTTTTTTAAATGTAACATGGTAATTGGTATACCAACAAAAACAACAAGCGTTGAACAGAGGGCTGTTTACGATGCAGCACTTAAAGCAGGCGCAAAAAGAGTCCATATTGTACTTGAACCTACAGCTGCTGCGATCGGTATTGGACTTGACGTGATGAAACCAATGGGGAATATGGTTGTCGATATTGGTGGCGGTACAACCGATATTGCTGTTATAAGTATGGGTGGTATCGTTGTTGGTGATTCTATAAAACTTGCAGGAAACGCACTTGATGATGCAATTGTAAAAGGTGTCCGTAGGAATTTTGGGTTGTTGATTGGTGATACTACAGCTGAAGAGATAAAGATAAAGATAGGAAAAGTACACATAGACGTAGAAGATTTAGAATTGGAGATTAAGGGAAGAGATGCAGTGACTGGACTTCCAAGAACGGAGATTGTTAATTCAACGGATGTTTACAAAATGATAAGACCTGTTATTGATAACATTATTTCGAGGATTAAATTGGTGCTTGAAAAGACACCACCTGAACTTTCAGCTGACATAGTTGAGCATGGTATCGTTCTTACTGGCGGTGGAGCACTTTTGAGAGGAATTGATAAGGCTATTGAGGAAGATATTGGAGTACCTTGTAAAGTTGCTGATGAACCACTGCTTTGTGTAGCAAGAGGGACGGGTAAGCTGTTAGAAGATGAAGAGTTGTTGAAGCATGTAGCGGTAACGTATGAAAAATAGGTACAAATTTAGTAGATTGGAAGGTGGTTGGTTTGTACAGAGGTGTGTATACTGCAGCGATGGGGATGCTTGCAGACCTTACAAGAATTGACACGCTTTCTAATAACTTAGCAAATATCGAAACAAACGGCTACAAAGCCGATACGCCTGTGTTCAGGACATACCTCGAACGAGCTATTTTTCGGATAAAACCTGAACCAGAAAATAGACGCGTTGAGGTAAAGAAGATAGGTGACGTTGAGCAGGCACTCATCGTTGATGAGATACACACTAATTTTGCTCAAGGATATTTGGAAGAGACAAGAGTACCAACTCACCTTGCAATAAGTGGTGATGCATATTTTGCTGTGCGAAAAGGTAATCAAGTTTTCTACACAAGAAATGGTGAGTTTATTAGTGACAAAAACGGTCAGTTAGTTAACACACAGGGATATTATTTACTTGATGCAAATGGTCAACCTGTGCAATTTCCAAAAGAAGGTTCGGTAGATGATTCAGGAAATATTCTCGATCAAAATGGAAATGTTGTCTCGAAAATTGCGCTTTATGCTTTGCAAAATCCAAAAAAAGTTGGTGAGACCCTCTTCACCGGTCAAGCACAGATTGTGAACGTACCAAATAATGAACTTAGGATTTTGGCAGGTTTTGTAGAAAAATCAAATGTGAACGCGGTACGTGAGATGGTGAGAATGATAGAGGCTCAAAGGCATTATGAAGCAACTTCAAAGACGATATTAGTGCACGACGAGCTGCTCAATAAAATCGTCAATAGTGTAGGAGCTTTGAGGTGAGGAGGGATATAGATGATTAACAGTCTTTACACAGCTGCAACAGGTATGTGGGCTCAGCAATTTAAAATGGACACGGTATCAAACAACATAGCGAATGTCGATACTGCTGGGTACAAGAAAGTGAAGGCAGAATTTCAGGACCTGATTTATAGTTATTCTAAAAACGCTGGTGCGGCAACCGCACAGAATTCAACAACACCAACTGGTATTTTTGTTGGACATGGTGTGAGACTTGCAGCTACAACCAGGCTTTTTACTCAAGGAAATGTAGAAAATACTGGAAATGCGCTCGATTTGGCAATAAGTGGCGATGGCTTCTTCCAAATTCAACTCCAGGATGGTCGTATTGCATATACAAGAGATGGACAATTCAAAATTGATAATCAGGGAAGAATTGTTACTGCAAATGGACTTTTGTTGTCTCCAGCACTTGTCGTCCCTCAAAACGCAACTTCTTTAACAGTTTCACCAGACGGTATAGTCTCCGTGGAGCTTGCCGATGGAACAATACAGCAGCTTGGTACAATAACGCTAACGAGGTTTGTTAACCCGGCAGGTTTGAAATCGATAGGTGACAACCTCTACGTAACGACAGCTGCAAGCGGTGAACCTATAGAAGGTACAGGTGGTCAGGATGGTTTTGGTACGATAATGCAGGGATATGTGGAAAAGTCAAATGTAGATGTAGTCAAAGAAATGGTAGATATGATAACAGCGATGCGAGCTTACGAATTTAATTCCAGATCCATAATGACCGCTGATCAGATGCTCCAGACTGTTAGCAACTTGAGAAGGTAATAAGAAAATAGAGAATAGTTAGCCAGTTGCGAAGAATACCCCAAGGCATTTGCCTTGGGGATATTTGTGATATAATATTACTACTAAATAGAAAATCTCATAAGGAGTGAAGCAAATTGCACGGTTTAAATGACCATTTTGAAAATCAGACAAGTGATCAAGATGATTCAGTTGAAAGACAAGAACGCGAAGCTTTGATCCAGAGAATCTTAGATGAAAAAGGCGAAAGTGCTTATGATGATATGGTAAAGCTCTTGAGTAACGATGATGCCGAGGTACGGGAGATTGCGGTGGAGGTCTTATACAGACTTGGTGATAAAATAGCTCCCAGACTTGAAAAGACGATTAAGGATATGCTTAGTAGATCAACGAAAAACGATATTTCGTTGCTTTATCTTATTGACCTTGCTGGTGATTTAGGACTTACAAAGTTGACCTCGGATATTACCAGGGCGATTGAATTGTACGACTTCGAAGAATCTCAACTTGTGATTTATGAAGCACTTGCCAAGCTCGGAAAGGGTGAGCAGTTTTATCCTTTGCTCAGATATATGCTTCTTGAAGGTGAAGAGCGTTTTGTGTACGGTGTCCAAGTAGCAATGGTTCTGTCGTATCTTGATATTCCAGAAGTTGTTCACGATTTAGTTCATGCTATAGATAGTGGTGATTTTAAGGATGAAGAACTCGAAACGATAAAGCAGGCTTTGAGTAACATGATAAACCTAAGACCATCTTATAAAGAAATCTTGATTGGAATTGTTGGTGAAGATGGATTTGAAAAATATGTTAGATAATATTTAAAACGTTGACGCGGAGGGATAACAATGAACTTGATTTGGGCTGCTGTTGTTGGTTATTTTATCGGTTCGATTCCTTTTAGTTATATAATTCCCAGGTTGAAGGGAGTAGACATAACCAAGGTTGGCAGTGGTAATGTCGGTGGAACAAATGTGTTGAGGAATTTAGGAACGAAGTATGGAGCACTCGCAATGTTTCTTGACATATTAAAAGCAGTAATTGCTGTTTTAATTTTTAAAGGTTTAGGAGAGCATCAAATGGTTATGGCTGGCGCTATGTCAGTTGTGGGACATTGCTATTCACCTTTCGTAAAATTCAAAGGCGGTAAAGGTGTTGCAACGACACTTGGAACGTTCTTTGGTATATTTCCACCGGCGGGTACGTTTGCACTCGGTGTATGGATAGCAATTGTTGCCATCACACAATACGTCTCCCTCGGTTCGATTGTAGGACTTATTTCGGGTGCTATTTTTGCTCTTGTTTTTGGAAAGGACTACTGGATTATATTCCTTGCTCTTGCATTCTTTTCCATTTTGAGACATAAGGAGAATATAAAAAGACTTTTAGCGGGAAATGAGAGAAAGACGAACGTGGTTGATTATTTTCTTGGTTGGATGGATAAGAAATAGTTTTTCAAAGTTTTTTAAAGTGGGGTAGATACTTTGTTGAAGAGCTTTATATTAAGATTACTTATTGCTTTTTTTGTTCTGCTAAAAGTGATAACAATATTTGCTGTAATAGATGAAGAAACAGCAAGAGATTATTTCAGTAAGGCATTGGAGTTTGCTTATTCCGGTGATTTTAAAAGTGCTTTTGAATACTCTAAAAAGGCGATGTCTGGAAGGGTATACGTTCAGGAATTGCCTTATTTTTGGTATCTTAGAGGTAGACTCGGCATAATAAATGGTTATGTAGATAAATCTCTCGAAGAGCTTAAAAATTATACCTCTCTTGTTAGGAACGACGATATAGAGAACTTGATGCAAAAGGTCGATTATTATAGAAAACTCGACCTTTCACCATCGAAGAATTTTATTATGAGCTACATAGATTCTGTAAAAGGATCGACAAAAGATATTGAGTATTTCCAAACGCCAACGAGTTTGGCTGTCTACGGCGATAAATTTGTATTGCTCGATTCTAAAAACAAAAGGCTTGCATACTTTAAAAATAACAAACTTTTGAAGATTAAGAAGATTTCCAGGGATATCAAGCAAATTGCGTTCGACAGAAACGGGAATCTTTACCTACTTGGTAGTAAATCATTATATAATGAACAAGAACTGGAATTAATGAATGACCTCCAAGTTCCTTTTATTGTTGGTAGTGATAGAGAGGGTAACTTAATTATAGTCGATTTTGATAGGGTGATAAAGTACAATACCTCTTTAAATAAGCCTGTGATACAAAGTATTAGCCAAAGATTATTTGCACTTGATGCAGAGATCACGGTTGACAAATTTCACGTTCTTGATGCACTTAAGCAAAAGATATTAGTTTTCAGGATAGACACCTTAGAGAAGATCCAAGAAATAACCTTACCGGAGAAGGTATGGTCTTTTGAGATAACACCGTATGGTGATGTTATATATCTTGGTAAAGGTAGAATAGTTGCAAATGGTCAGGAGTTCCCCGTAAAAGATGTTGACTTTATAGAGTACGCTTACCCAACTCTATTTCTTATAAAGTGGAAGGGAAATACGATTGAGCAGTATGTACTTAAAGATGATAAGCCGATATTCGTTAATATAAGAGATGTTGGATTTGATGAGAATTATGCATATGCCTACCTTAGTATAGAAGATTTGTACGGTGACGAGATTCACTATATAAAGCATTCACTCGCGATATTTGAGCATGATGTCTATGTGCCAACAGAGATCTATCCAGAAGTTAGAGACGTTGGTATCGTAAGGCTGGATAAGTGTGCAGGAGAAGTGATTACTTACAAACTTCAAGATCTTAGGGTCACTGGGAACTGCCCAATTCTTTCTAAATTAACCGGTAGTACTCGTGATTTTGATGGTATGTCAAGAAAGAAGCTATATTGGGTAGCTAAGTGGGCTTATCTAAGGCCGATCCCGCCGGGTATAATAAAGTTAACGGCAAAAGTAGCGATAAAGGAAGAAGTTTTTTACGATACAATGTTCTATACGGAAAAGCTAATGAGAGTTCTTTTGGAAAGGTCGAAAAAGCGTTAAAATGAGATTCAAGCCTTTTGTGGTTGGTGATGGAGAATATGGAGAATAACAGTAAAGCTCTGGTTCACGACGAAATAATGAGTATGATAAATGAGGCTGTCAAATTGACCGAAGAAGGGAAATATGAACTTGCTCAAGAAATATACAGCAAACTCTTACCATACAATCTACCAGAGGTTTATAACAATCTTGGAAATATTTATAGAAGACAAGGAATGGTTGGAAAAGCTATTGAAACTTACAAAATGGCAATACAGAACTCCCCTGATTTTTCTCTTGCTTATTTTAATCTGGCTTGTGCACTTATGGAAGTGGATAGGTTTAATGAGGCTATAATGTTTTTTGAAAAGGCGGAAAAGCTTGGTTTGAAGAGTTTTGACCTTGACGTCCAACTTGCACTGTGTTATATCGCGACAGGGAATAAAAGGAAAGCGCATGAAAAATTGCTTGATAAAAAAGTTATGGCAGAAGTTGAAAGCTATGTAGAAGGGAGATTGGAAGTATAATGACGCCATCTTTCAATTTTAGTATAGAGAACCTTAAAGTTGTTAGTGGACTTTTCGTTTCTCAATGGTACTTCTTTCTTCCACTTTCATTTTTCATTTTGATTTTTCCGAATTTAGTTGAACCAATAACACTCATTGGATTGGGCTTCATTGTCGGATATGGGTATGTTAGCCCAATCGTTTATGGGCTTATAAGAACGTATCTACCTAATATTGGGGTTATCCTTGAATCTAATGCGCTTGTTTACGTCTTGGCGATAAGTGTTGTTTTTGCAATGATCTTCTATTCACTTTACAAGTTGATAATCTTTGTTGGAAGTTTTGCAATATCTTTCTTAATATCGAACTTTCTAACCCGAATATTTTTGAGTCATTATTTATCTATTGGATGGAATGTATACTTGGTGATAGGTTTTGTTGTAGGTGTGATTGGTGGATTCTATGCGGTTAATAAGAGTGCTAAGTTTGTTGGATTAGTTGCAGTTCTCTTAGGTTCGTTTGTAATTGTATCAACTATATTTTTCATTTTAGATAAATATCTCTTTGAACTTAATTTAACAGCTTATGCGTGGTTAGTTTTTGTGACCTCTCTATTTGTGTTTTTCCTTCGCATCACTAAACTTTGGGGGAGAGGAGAATGAGAAAAATTTTAAATGTTTTCAGAACTTTGCTCTTGCTTGTTGGAGGTTTTATTTATATCTTTTTATACGGAACAATCGTGTTGCTTATTGGAGCTATTCTGGGTAAGGATAAAGGTAAGAATTTTGTTTTAAAGCAAATTGAGATATTTGGAAGACTTGCATTCAAGATTCTTGGTGTCAAAGTATTTGTGTGTGGAAAAAAGCCAGATGTTAATACAAACTATATAGTTGTCTGTAATCATCAGAGTATATTGGATATTCCGATGATTGTTGGATATGTAGGTCCAACACCATTTATAGCCAAGAAAGAACTCGAAAGATTTCCTATAATAAATGTTTTTCTGGTGAAGTATCTCGGGAGTGAGTTGATTGACCGCGGAAACATCAGACAAACAGCTACCGTAATTAGGGATGTAATGAGAAAGCTTAACGAAGGGTACCACTTTGTTATATTTCCAGAAGGTACAAGGTCGCCTGATGGTGAAGTACTACCATTCAAACCGAGAAGTCTTGAAATAGCGTTTAAATCGAAAGTCCCTGTGCTTCCAGTTTCAATTTGGGGTAACCATTTAGTAATCCCCAAACATAAACTGATTGTAAATGGTGATAGAACAGGCATGATGTTCGGAGAATTGGTCTATCCCGAAAATTTTGAAAGTGAAGAGGAATTGAGAAATTACGTAGAACAAATAATCAGACAGAATGTGGAGAGATTAAAAGAGGTGGTTAGTGGTGAAAAGAGCAACTGTTAAGGCTCTTGTACTTGATAAGGTTTCAAATACACCTGTCGTTTTACTTGGAATAGAGAACACAAAAAAAATATTACCAATATGGATAGGTGCATGTGAGGCAAGTATTATGGCTATAGCAATAGAGAAAGTGCCTTTTGATAGACCATTAACACATGATTTAATTGTTAATCTAATCACCGAACTTAATCTTAGAATTGAGAGATTTGTCATACATTCTATAAAAGATAATGTCTTCTACGCTAAAATTGTCTTGCGCGATCTCGTTGTTTCCGATAAGGAGGTTTCAGAAGGTGTAAATCCATTCCTCGAAATAGATGCACGACCTTCTGATTGTATAATACTCTCGTTAAAAACAGGTGCTCCACTCTACGTTTCAAATGAAATAGTAACTTCCGAGGCAATAAATCTCGATGACCTTGGAGATAGTGAAGAAGATTTTAAGAAGTTTGTTGAAAATATGGATATAAGTGAATTTAAAAAGCTTTTGAACGAAAACCTAGGCAATTTTGAAACTTTTGAAAGTGGTATGAATTCTGATGAGCAAGATGAATTTCAGCAAGGCGAAGATTATGGTTTAGATGGATTTGATGAACCTAACGAGCCAAGTGATGAGTGAGATAGTGATTTGAACAATTACGGAGAATAATACTTTATACCTTTTGTGGAGGATGGAAATGCCAAAGATAAACTTACCTAAAATTGATATTTCGTTCTTGAAGAAAAAGGTTATCAAAGAAAAAGAGGCTAAAGAAGAGGTAAGTACGCGCAAGGGAATATTTGGAATTGTAGTTGGAATTGTAGATAGAACAAAGTTATTAATTATCAGCTTGTGGCATAGAAAGGTTCTTTTCTTTTCTTTGCTTGCCACAATAGTCATTATTCTGATCGGTATAATAGCATTGCTACGCCCCAAGACACCTGAGGCAACACTTTCTGAGGGTACTCAAACTGTTGAGAACCTGGTTATTTCGATTCCAGTTGGAGCGTTCCCTTACGAGAAATCTTTTAAAATAAAAGTCGTGCCTGAAGCTTCCATGCAGGGTGTTTTAAATACGAGAAATTTTGTGAGTTCAATATATGAACTAATACCCAGTGACGGCCGTTATGATATGGCGACGATGCCAATAAATGTGAAATTTTACTTTCCGTCAACACTCATCGGTAGTAATGATTCGAACGCTATTGCGTTTGCAAGCTTAAGTAGTGACGGGAAGGTATACAATATTATTCCAGGAAGTTTTATAGATAAGGATGCCCGGGGTTACTATGTTGAAGCAAATTTCTTCGTCGTCCCTCGTTGGTTAGGCGTCGTTTCTGTTCCTGGTAGAACATTGAGAACTGGTGTCCAAGAAGTATACAGAACTATTTCAGGTTATCCACCATTACTTATAATCCCTGGAAGTGACTCAAATCTCTCAGGTTATTATGAATCTTCAAAGGTTACACCTCTTTCAACATGGCAAATGGTTTTTCCAGATAGGTCTATATATGTTTATCGGTATCCTTTAAACGAACCGAGATCGTATGATTATACAAGGGCATACAAAACGTTCAAGGAGTCCAATCCTTTGCCAAGTTCAATAGTCTTTGAAGCGGAAAGGTTGGCACAAGAATTGAAGCGCTTCCCAGATTACCAATTCGACGTTTTAGCTCATGAAATCGGTGGACTGATTCTTTATTACTGTCTTGCAACACATCCAGAGATTAAGAATATCAGAAAAGTGGCTTATATATCCACTCCATTCTATGGAACAAATGTTACGGATCCAAGACTTGCGACATCTGTTTATGCCTCTAAACCAAATGCCGCATCGTTACTTTACAATCTTCCTGAAAACGTTGTGGCAGCCTTACAGGGATACTTGAAATCTTACATTGAATCAGTAAATGTTTATTATTCAGATATACTTCCTAATGCTGAGTTTTTGAAACGCTTGCAGTTCTTACCGTATAGAACAGATATACCAACAATTGCTTATATGGGTAATACTCCTCCTTTGTCAATTGATGTGACGGAGAGTTTACTTGAAAAGTTCTATCCCGAAATGGTGATCAATCTTGGTGATGGAGTAGTAACTAAGAATTCAGCTCGATTGCCTTATATGACCTTGAAAATATTGAACGGGAGCTGGAACGATTTTTATTCCTCAGAAGTGTTTCTCGAAGACATAAAAAAATTCTTTGATTACAAATTACCAGAAGTTCCAGCGTATAAGGATGATACATTTGCTGAGAATGTCAAGACAGATAAAGAAAAGCTCTTTGAGCGTTTTATTGTTGAACAATATGGTGAAGAATTTTCGACCGATAATTGGAAGATTGGTGATAATCCGTATATTAAATTTTTGAGAAGTTATGATTTCCCAGGAAACCAAGTTGCTGTTTATGGTGGAATAATCTACACAGCTGATGATAATGGTTTATATGTTGGTGGTACAAAGATATGGGAAGAAAGAATTACATCACTCAAAGAATCAGTTGATGGGATTAGTTATGGAACCCAGTCAAAAGTATACTTTAGAAGATTATCGGATGTTATTAGTTACGAACAAAGTCCGTCTGATGATTTTCTCGCATTAAAAGACGTTGTAATTTTCGCCAAACCCAGAAGTGATAACAAGGTGGATTTTTTCGATAATACGGGAAATGTACTTGCAACACTACGAGGAGTTTATGGAAAGGTGATCTATGATGGTAAAGAAATTCTATTCCTTACAAATAGAGAAGTTTACAGGTATTACTATGGTATAAAATATACGGCACCTGTTGGTGTAATGAGGAGTTATGATATAACTTATGCAATTGTCTTTGAAGATTATATTATTGCAACTACAAGAGCTTACGGATTACTCGTTTTTGACAAATTGGGAAATTACAAATACGTAGGTGAAGGTTGGATTGGTAATATCGGACTTTACGCCTCTGGCAATTACATCGTTGCCGTTGGTGATAGTTTTATTACTCTAATTGATTTTGAGAAAAGAAGCATAATCAGGATAGTTGAGGATGTTAGTGGTATTGTGTACGACGCAACGATTTTTGAAGATAAATTGTACCTTATCTCAAGCGAAGGGCTTCTTATTTACAAAATAGGATAACTTAAAATAGGTATGGGAGGTTGTTTAAATGGTTCATCTTTTCTTGGGACATTTTACAGCTGACCACGGTTTTACAGATAACGCTAAAATTAGGTATTATAAGGGTTATAAGCTAATCGAGCATATCTTGTGGTCGTTGTTTGCCTTACTTGCTTTTACCTTCGATACACTTCTGAAAACGACAAAGGGTAGAATTGTATTGATATTGATGATGGTGATACACGTCATCGGGGATATTTTTAGAACTAAAGTCCGAGATGATAGGATGAAACTTCACATACTGGAACTTTCAGAGATGGTAATAGCTCTTGTCTTGAACTTTATAGTAGCTAAGGATTTTGTTTATTCATATGTATCTAAGGAATTTGCGATGTACTTACTTGGAATGTCTGTTGTTACGATGGCAGTTACCTATTTCTTCAAGAACTTCTATCCGGGAAATGAGTCATACTATGACCTCGATGGTATTTCCGAAAGGCTTGCTTTTTTTGTTTTCTTCCTTGGTAAGAGTTATTTACTTGCTTTTGTTTCACTCGGTTTAGGTTTTCTTTTCAAGCTTTGGAAGAGAAGAAAAGAGTTCTCCCATACTTGGTGGATTAGTCCTGTTCTTGGAATTGTTATCACTGTTATCTGGAGATATTTGGTTTTCTAAAAAAATAGAAATTTAAGTAGGAGTTGACGCAGCTGGGAGGTGCATTTTGTGAGGATTTCTTTGGATTGGCTGAATGACTATATAGAAGTGAAAAGGGAAGAGGTCTTAGAATTGTTGCCAAAATTGGGATTTGATATTGACGAAGAGGGAGATGTCTTTCCTGTACGTGGACCTATCGTTGTTGGAAGGATAGAAGAAGTCGAAAAGCATCCACAAGCTGATAAGTTGGCCATATGTAAGGTAAATATTGGTAATGAAATAAAGACTATACTCACTGCGGATCTTTCTGTGAAAGCTGGAAAATATGTTTACGTTGCGTTGCAAGGTGCGAGACTTGCAAATGGTGTTGAGATACAAGAAAGAGTTATGCGCGGTATTCCATCGCAGGGTATGATGTGTTCCTTTGAAGAGCTTGGTCTTGAACAAAAGAGTGAGCATGTTTATACAACTGACGGACCACTACCACTCGGGGAGGATGTTGTAAAACTTTTGAAGCTCTCTGACTGGTACTGTGAAATGGAAATTACACCAAATAGACCTGATGTACTTTCTTATTTTGGTGTAGCAAGGGAATTGGCTGCTGGTTTGAGGAGAACACCACACTTTCCAATCCCAAAGTTGAGAAATGCCGAAGGTCAAGATAAGGTTGAAGTGTTCAGTGAAACTGACGGTTGTTGGCGATACACCGCAAGAGTAATTAGGAATGTGAAAGTCGGACCAAGTCCATTATGGCTTCAAAAAAGATTAATAGCTTCAGGTTTGAGACCAATTAACAATATTGTTGACATAACTAACTATGTCATGCTTGAAACTGGACATCCAGTGCATGCATTTGATCTTTCAAAATTGAGTGGAAAGATAGTTGTCAGAGATGCAAAGCCCGGGGAGAAGATGTTGTTATTGGATGGAAAGACCTATGAATTTGCTGGTGGAGAAGTGTTAATAACCGATGGTGAGAAGCTACTCGCACTTGGTGGTATAATGGGAGGAGAAGAATCTGGAATATCGGAGAGTACAACCGATGTGTTGCTCGAGGTTGCAATGTTTGACCCAGTAAGGATAAGAAGGGCTTCAAGAAGACTTGGTGTTTCTTCAGATTCTTCATATAGATTTGAGCGTGGGGTAGATTTTGATGACGCACTTTTCGTAATAGAACGACTTTCTCAACTTATAGAAGAACTTGCTGATGGTATTGCATCAAAAGAGATAGTTGATAACTATCCAAGAAAGTTAGAGCAAAGAAAGATATATGTGCCAAAATCATATGCAAAGAAGGTACTCGGTATAGAAATTAAACACATTGGAGAGTATATCGAACCACTTGGATTTGAAGTAGAGGAGGTAAAGGATGGGTACGAAGTTTACATACCATCTTTTAGGTATTTCGACGTCTCGATACCAGAGGATATTATGGAAGAGGTTGGTAGGATACATGGGTATGATCAATTACATGCAGAGCCACCAAGAATGTTAGCTGTTGAAAAAGGTCGAAGTGAAAAACAAAAAAGAAGAATGGAGATTAAGAACTTAGCAACGAGTGCCGGATTCAACGAGGCAAATACACTTTCTTTTGCTTCAAGTAAGCTGATTGAAGCATTCAATATCGCAGGTAGTGGGGTGCCAGTGAGCAATCCTATTGTTTCAGATTTTGACACTATGAGACCTTCTCTACTCTACGGATTGTTAGAATCACTCTCTTACAATTACAAAAGACAGATAAAGGATGTAAGGCTCTTTGAGGTTGGAAAGGTTTTTTCAATCGTAGATGGAAAGCCGTACGAACAGGAAGCACTTGGTATTGTAGCAACTGGTAAAGAATCTGCACGTGATTACACAGATAAAAGAATTACAACGTTCTATAATATTAAAGGTTTCATCGAAGAACTATTTGAAAGGTTTAATATAGATGTTGTTTATAAAAAACTTGACAAGAAAGGATTCATTCCAACAGCAACTGCGGGAATATATTACAAAGATTCATTAATAGGATTCTTTGGACTTGTTGACCCGGAAATTACTGATAGGTTGTACGATGTTAAAGATAAAATATACGCTGCAGAGATTTACTTAGACATATTCTACAAAATTGATGTGAAAAGAACTTACCAAACAATACCACAATTTCCATACATTCGAAGAGATGTTTCATATCTCATACCTATTGGATATGAGATAGAGAATCTACTTAAGATATACAAAGAAAACCCTCTGGTAGAAGAAGTGGGTATAGATGATATATACAGGAAAGTTGGAGAAGAACACTACAGCGTCACTGTTTATGCTAAATTTAGACACTCTGAACGTACATTGAGCGATGAAGAAGTAGACCTTGCTCTTGATGATATAAAGGCTCGTATAAGTAAGGAGTGTGGTATAAACCCGAGGTATTAAGATAGCAGAATATTAGAAGGGGGATGGGGGGCTTGAAAGAAGAAAAGAATGGTAGGGAAGTTGATAATGATTTAGTTCTCAAAGGCAGGGAGTTCTTAAAGTCGAATTGGGAAGTTCTTGAGAATTTCACAAGTGATCAAAAGAAAGGTATTGAGGTACCACCTTTTGAAAAACCATATCCACAGAATGCATTTTTAATATCTTTGCCAGATTTTAAAAACGTCGAAAGCTTTAGGAAGAAGAGTGTCTTTGATGCAATCGAAAATCGTAAAAGTCATAGAAAGTACGAGCATATTCCTTTAAGTATCGAGGAGCTGTCCTTTTTACTCTGGGCTACGCAAGGTGTAAGGAGTATATCCCAAAGGGCAACTTTTAGAACTGTACCATCTGCAGGTGCAAGGCATCCTTTTGAAACTTATGTATATGTTATTAATGTTCAAGGATTAGAAGAGGCAGTATACAGATATCTTCCAATTGAACACAGCTTGATTCTCCACAGAAAAGATAGGTATTTACGCGAAGAAATCATACGAGCTACCCTCGATCAAGAGTTTGTTGGTCGATCATCTGTGGTCTTTATATGGACAGTGGTGCCTTACAGAACTGAATGGCGTTACGGACCAGCATCACACAAGGCAATTCTATTAGATGCCGGTCACATCTGTCAGAATCTTTACATTGCTTGTGAGGCTATTGACGCTGGTACATGTGCGATAGCTGCATATTCTCAACATCTTATGGATAATTTTCTTGGTGTAGATGGTCGCGATGAGTTTGTTGTTTATCTTGCTCCCGTAGGTAAAATCTCGAAAACTTGATAACGGAGGCAAATATGGGCTATACTACTAAAGACAAAGTGATAGCAACTTTTTGGCTCTTAGTACTTACTTTTCTATGGGGATTAACTTTCCCCATTCAGAAAGTGGTAATGGAAGAAGAAATCTCACCTTTTTTCTACAATGCGGTCCGGTTCTGGATCGCAACTTTTTTATCTGCTCTAATGTTTAGAGAGTCAGATTGGAAAAGGGGAAGTATTCTTGGTATCGTTATGGCAATTGCTTATGCTACACAAACTTGGGGATTGATGATAACAACATCAACGAAAAGTGGTTTTATAACGTCGCTATATATTGTCATTGTTCCTTTCTTTTCTTATATTTTAGAACGTGAAAAGGTGAAGCTATTACAAGTTATAGGTTTCTTGGGAGCACTAATAGGAATGTACCTACTTAGTGGTGGGATAGATGGTTATAACTTTGGTGACTTTTTGACAACCATCTGTGGTGTAATGTATGCACTACACGTTGTACTAATTACAAGATTTTCCAAAAAGACAAGTGAATATTCACTCTTGACTCCTCAATTCTTTACGGTTGCAATTATTAATACATTTTTAAATCTTTTCTACCACAAATCGCCTTGGATTTTTTCATACAGCGCTCTATTTGTTGCAACATTTACAGCAATAACGGCAACGATTGCGGCGATTATAATACAAGCAAAATACCAGAAAGTCGTTGGTAGTAACGTCTCGGCTCTAATTTTTGTTGGTGAACCGCTCTTTGCGTTGATACTTTCCATTTTAATATTAAAAGAACGTCTGAATTTAATACAGTCAATAGGAATGACCTTTATGTTAGTTTCAATTATATTGGGAGTTTTAAACAGTAAGGGTGAAGATACCAGTAAAAGTAGTGAGGAGGAAAGTGGTAGTGTCTGAAAAAGAAATATCTGTTTCAAAGCGTGAACTTTGGATTGATTATGCACGTGGTCTGGCTTTGATATTAGTTGTTTTAGCTCATTCCCAAATACCAGGTAGGCTTTTTGAGTTTATTTCTTACGTGATTGTGGTCTTTCCTGTAATATCAGGTTACTTGATGAAAGAGATGTCAATAATAGAGCTAATAAAAAGGCGGAAAACTCTGATTTTATCATATTATTACATAGGTGCAATTGGTTATCTGGTATGGGTTATGTGTGTTCCTGATATATTCAGAAAGGCTGATAATCTGACGTATTTAAAAAATTACATCCTCGTTCGTACGGATTTGTTTGACAAGATTCCTCTGCCGATTGTTCCCCTGTGGTACTTAATATTCCTCTTTATTGCGGAGCTGATGTATCAGATATTCAGTAAGATTAAAATGCTACCGTATGCTATCTTTGCTGGGATTTTGGCAAGGTATTTTCACCCAACAAGTCTTCCATTTAAGCTCGATGTAGCATTTTCCGGGCTATATATGTTCTGGCTTGGAAGGTGGATTAAAAAAAATACGAAAATCCTTGGAAAATTTCATTACATCCTTGGCATTTTTGGGTTCACCATGTGGCTCTTGTCTTGGTATTTTTTTGGAGGTACATCGTGGAATGTTGATGAGTATGGACAACAACCATTTATGACGTTGATTGGAGAAATAGGAACTGCAATATCCTTTTATTGGTTAGGGAAGGTTATGGAAAAATACACTTTGAACAATTCTCAATCGGGGAAATTTTTTGACATAATTACATCCAAATACATATTAGGTATACTGAAAGTTTTCTCCGATAACTCAATATTTGCTTTTGGGTACCATATACTTGTGGGCGGGATTATCGTTGTTATAACTATGGCACTGGGTTTTACCGTTACAGAAGAGACATTAAGGTCCTATTGGTATATCACATTTACGTTATCTTTTGGCGCTATGCTTACATTGTTGCTTGTATTACCGAAACCGGTTAAGTTGCTTATGACTCAGCCGGATGAATTTTTAAAAATAACTATAAACGGAAGGAGTAATAGGAAATGATTACAATAAAGAATCTTTCCATATCATTTCCGGAAAAAACGCTTTTTTCAAATCTCAACGTTACCGTCTTCCCAAAAGACAGAATAGGTTTGATGGGAAAGAATGGTAGTGGGAAAAGTACGTTACTAAAAGCCATAGCAGGTATATTTAAGGACTATTACGGAGAAATTAGTCTGCAGGGAAAGGTACTATATATGGATCAGTACAGAACTTTTGAGGCGAAGACGCCTTATGATTATTACATGATGGTTGCAGATACAGCGGAAAAACAAAAACAAGTAAGGAGCATTTTAAAAGGACTTGGCTTTCACGAGGAAGATTGGAATAGAGATATTGCAACATTCAGTGGTGGTGAAAGGACTAAGTTACATCTTGGAAGGTTATTTGTTGAAGAGCCAGATTTTTTACTCTTGGACGAGCCAACGAATTTTCTTGATATAGAGAGTATAGAATTTCTTAAAGAGCTATTGAAGAGCTTTCGTGGTGGTTATATTATCATTTCTCACGACAGGGACTTTTTAAGGAATACCTGCGAGAAGTTCTGGGAAGTCAATAATGAGCGTGTCTGGGTATTTGATATGGATTTTGATAGATATCACGAGGAAAGAGCACGCACTATAGAGACACAGAGAAGACAGTTGACAAACATTCAGCGAGAAATTGAGCGCCTAAGAACGATAATCGATAGATACAAAAAATGGGGGCGAGAGAAGTTTACCAAACAGGCAAAGAGTAAGGAAAAGTTACTTGAAAAGATGCTTGAAGAACTTGAAAGTATGCCTAACCTCTACATAGAAGAAGAGGAGAAAAAAATTAGTTTACCTGAGCCAGACAGTACGGGTTATGTTGTTCTTAGCGTTAAGAACATCTCGTGGAATAATTTGCTTAGAAATGTTTCATTTACTATCTATGAAAAAGATAAAGTAGCAATTGTAGGTCCAAATGGTTCTGGTAAGACGACTCTTCTTAAGATTATAAACAATCAAATTAAATCTTTTGGAGAAGTTGTTATGGGTTACAATGTAAAGATTGTTTATCTCGAACAATTTGTTGATCAACTTGATTTGGAAAATACTGTATTTGATGAATTATTCGAAGAGATGCCGGACAAACCTGATTATGTTATACGTGCTTATGCTGGAAGGTTTGGTTTTAGGGGTGAAGATGTTTTTAAAAACGTCGGTGATTTGAGCGGCGGTGAACGTCAAATACTGGCTTTAGCGAAGGTGCTTCTAAGAAAACCAAACGTACTCATCTTGGACGAGCCAACAAATCATATGGATTTGGAAACTGTAGAGGCACTTGAAAGTGCTCTGAAAGAGTACAAAGGTTGTGTAATCATGGTGTCTCACGACCTCGAACTAATTAGGAATGTGTGCAACAGATTCTTTACCATCAAAAACGGAAGTATTTTGGAATCTAACGAGCCAGTCTTTTATTCTAAGGAAAAAAAGAAAGTTGAAAAGGAGAGAAATATCGACTACGAAGAAAAGAAACGTTTAAAAAATCAGCTGAAGAGTTGGAAGAAACAAATTGAGGAACTTCGTGTTAAGGAAGAGCAAATCACTTTGAGAATAACGGAAATTGAAGATGTTATGCATAAAACACAGGACTACATAAAAATAATGGATTTTATGAAGGAAAAAGAGAGACTTGAAGAAGAATTGTTAAACGTTATGGAGAACATAGAAGAATTAAGTAGAAAAATTTCTGAACTTGAGGATACTGGGGAATTGTAATCTTTTCATAGACCAATAGAGGTGATTTAAAATGCTTCGTGAAAATTCTTGTGTGAACTTTCGAATTGTGAATAACTATGAGATTCAGCTTAACAGCGAAGATATAATATTCTTCTCCGAGCGCAGAATTTTAAAGACTGAGCCAGTCTTTCTCATCTTTTCATACGAAGGTGACCAGAAGAAGCTTTCAGAAATAGGTTACGTACAATTCGATTTGAGATTGATAAACAAAAATGCTTATATTACATACTATGTCAAACCGGAGTACAGGGGGAAGGGATTTGGAAATATAATTATCTCAATTGCAATTGACTTTGCTTTCAAAGAAATGGGATTGCGAAGACTAACTGCGGAAGTTTATGAGTACAATGAGCGTTCTGTTAATCTACTAAAAGCACTTGGTTTTGAGGTTGAAGGTGTATTAAGAGAGGCTAAATACCATAATGAACGTTTTTGGGATATAATAATTATGGGACTTCTTAGAGAAAAGTGGAAAGTGTAAAGAAGAGGTGGAAATATGAGCAGTGCCGAAAAGGATTTAATTATAGGTGCACATATGCCAATTGGTGGTGGGTTTTCAAGAGTACCTCGTGAGACTGTCGAAATTGGTGGGAATGCATTCCAGATTTTTCCGCATAATCCCCGTCAGTGGCAACCAAAGTTGCCTTCGGAAGATGATGTGGTACACTTTCTTAGAGACGTAAAAAAGTATAAACTCAATCCTGAGTATTTTCTCTGCCATGCTGGATATTTAATCAATATAGCAAGTCCAAAGGAAGATATATGGGAAAAATCTGTTGAGTTGTTATTGGTCGAAATGAAGATATGTGCTAAACTTGGGATTAAGTACCTTAACATACACCCAGGAAGCCATCTTGGACTTGGCGAAGCTGAGGGAATTGGGCGTATAGCAAGAGCACTAAACATAGTGATGGAGAAAGAAAAGAGTGTGCATATTGTTCTTGAGAACGTTGTAAAGAAGGGTGGTAACATTGGATATAATTATTCACAGATGAGAGAGATAATAACAAGATGTAAGTATGAAAATAGAATAGGTTTAACATTCGATACGTGTCATGGATACGATGCCGGATATGATGTAACTTCCGAGAATGGTATAAGGACGTTACTTGAAGAAATTGATAAAGAAGTGGGACTAAACAGGCTAAAATTTGTGCATCTCAACGATACTAAAAACGAACTTGGTTCTAACAAGGATAGACATGAAAACATAGGTGTTGGTCATATTGGCGAAAAGCTTGATGTGATTTTATCTGACAAAATCTTTAGCTCTCTTCCACTTTTGCTCGAAACACCAGGTGATAACCCGGAACATACACAAGATATAGAGAAAGTAAAAGAGATTTGGAATAGAGTGCGAACGTGAACATAAAAGAAGAAAGGTGGAAAAAATGAGCCTTACAAACGACGAAATGGAATTTCATGAAAGATTCAATGCACCGATTGATGAAGTCTGGAAAATTTTCTTCAATCCAAATGGTTGGGACCCTTGGTTTACCGATGGAATGAAAATAAACGAAAAAACTGGGGAAATTTACTTCCGATGGTTCAGATTAACAGATGGGCAAGTTGTTACGGATAACGGAAAGATTGTTAGTGTGATTCATAAACGTGTTTTCTCTTTTTGGTGGTATGAATATGAAGATGGTTACAGATCATTCGTTGAGTTTACCTTTCAACCGACCTTGGAGAATGAGACGATTGTTACCGTTAAGGACAGAACATTTATTAAAGATGAGAGTGAATTGCACATAAGGTATGGATGTGCCTATGGTTGGGGGCAGATGTTACTACTTGCAAAAGCATATCTGGAAAGAGGATTAATACTTATTTGAAGTAGGACTGGGGGAGATTTTATGAAGGCATCGATAATTCTGAATGGTTCTTCAGAAGGTACGCTTTATATTACGGGAGAAATTATAATTGCTGTTGATGGTGGTGCGGAGGAGCTTAGAAGAAGGAAGATACTGCCACATGTTCTTATAGGAGACATGGATTCAGTTTCAGATGAAACCTTGGAATATTTTGAGTCAAACGGTGTAAAAATTCATGTGTATCCGCCTGAGAAAGACGAAACGGATTTCGAACTTGCTTTGAACTATGCATTTAAACATGGTGCAACAGAAGTAGAGGTGCTAAATTGGCAAGGTGAAAGACTTGATATGATGCTCGCTTTGGTAGGATTGATGAGTAGATACGATAATGTTGTTGCGATATCTGACAAGTGTGAAGTAGGGGTTATAAAAGCTGGTGAGATGAATGAACAAACACTGAAAGCATTTCCAGGAGAAACTTGGTCTTTTATCCCACTTTGTAGCGCCGAATTTTCAATTGAAGGTTTTAAATATCGTTTCAATGGTAAAATGGATATTACTGCACCTATTGGTGTTAGTAATATAGCCTTGAATAGCGAGGTAAAAATCGAAGTGAAAAGTGGTAAGGTGGTGTACGTACGTTGGAAGAAAAAGCCCCTATAGAATGTAAAAAAGTCGTCATCCTTGGAGCGACTGGGTCAATCGGAACACAAACAGTTGATGTTATAAAACAGCTCACTGACTATAAAGTCGTTGGTATTTCTTTTGGAACTAACAAAGAAGTTGCAAGAAAGATTATTTCTGAAATGAGCGTAGAGTACTATACCTCCACTGTAGACCTGGGAATTGGGACAAGGGTCGATGACACGGAGGTTCTTCTCAAACTTACTAACCCAGATATAGTGGTCTCTGCGGTACCGGGATTTGAGGGCGTAAAAGCAACATTGACAGCACTTAATTATACAAAAAGGCTTGCGCTTGCAACGAAAGAAGCTCTTGTCTGTGCAGGACCATTTGTAAAGACTTTGGCAAAAGAAAGAAATGTTGAAATCATACCTATTGATAGTGAACACTCGGCTATTTTTCAACTGTATGAGCCACATATTGAAAGTATACTAATTACTGCTTCGGGCGGTGCTGTACGAGATGTTCCGTTAGAAAAAATAAACTCTCTAACACCATCTGACATTCTTAAACATCCAACCTGGAGTATGGGTGGCAGAATTACGGTTGACTCTGCAACCATGGTAAATAAATTGTTCGAAGTAATCGAAGCTCACGAATTTTTCGATCTGCCTTATGAAAAGATCAACGTTAAGCTTAACAGGTCAAGTTTTATTCACGGGATAGTTTTTCTAAAAGATGGAGTGATAAAAATCCATGTAGGTAAGCCAGATATGAGAATTCCAATTGCTTTCGCTCTTACGTATCCTGAAAGAAGATATATATCATATGTATCAAAAGTTGAGGAGTTTGACCTGGCACTGTACGATGTAGAAGGTGAAAGATATCCACTCTTTACTTATGGAATGGAACTTGCAAAAGCGGTGGATGACCTTTCCTGGAGAATTGCATTGAACGCGAGCGATGAAGTTGCCGTAAAGTATTTTCTTGACGGAAAGATACGATTCAAAGATATTGAGAAGGTTGCAAGACAGACCATTGAATCGGTTCTTGAAATGAAAATAGTAGTAGATAGCATAGAGAAGGTTTACGAAGTCGATAATATAGCACGAAACTATGCTATGCGTATTGTTAGTAAAATATAAAAGATGTGAATAGGAGGTTGGAAGATGAACATTTTAATTGATATTCTTGCTTTTATTGCTGTGTTCATATTCATCGTTGTTGTACATGAGTTTGGGCACTACATATTTGCTGTACTTTTTGGTGTTAAAGTTCATGAATTTGCGATAGGTTTTGGACCTGCTATATATAAGAAGAAGGGAAGGAAGACTGACTTCCGAGTAAATGTCTTTCCACTTGGCGGGTACGTTCGGCTGAAAGGTGAAGAACCTTCAGAAGCAGATGATCCAGACTCTCTATATGGTGTCAGTGCTTGGAAGAGATTTTTAATTGTGCTTGCCGGACCTGTCTTTTCGATACTTGCAGGTTATCTTTTGTTCGTTTTGATAATATCTTCTTGGGGATATAACCCAATTATCATCGACAAGGTTATCGAAGATTCACCAGCTTATAAAGCTGGACTTAAAGCAAATGATATAGTTGTGAAGCTAAATGGCAAATATATCTTTGACCAAACTGATATGACTGCCATTATTCGTTCAGGAAAACCAATTTCTATGGAAGTTCTACGAAATGGCGAAAAATTGACCTTGAATATATCGCCAGAACTTACTCAAAAGGAATATTTTATTTATTTTAAAGATGTGAGTGGCGAGATTGCAGGCAAGATAGAGAGCATTAATAATATAGATTTTGAGAAGTATATGGAAAAGTATTCAAAGGAGTATGTCAGTGTAAAATCTGAGGGAGGCGAACTCAGAGGATTACTCGATAGCGCTTCAGTACTTCCAGAAAGATATGCAATAGGCATATACTATGGTCAATTCTCAAATGTTGTTGCTAAGGAAAACGAACTTTTACCAAAAGGGAGTGTACTGTTAAGAATTGGAGATATTAGTATTCAATCCTCAAATGATCTACTGGATGCTGTTACGTCACTTGGGTTAAAGCAGGATGAAATCTACGTCACTGTAAAAAAGGATAAAGTTGAAAGTGTTCTAAAACCTATGCCTGAGGAAGTAACGGTTGTTTTCATGGAACGTGAAAAGGATATTGTTCATGAGATAAGAGTAAAGAAAGATAAATTACTCTCTGTCATCTCATTACCGGGATTTTTTGAGACAAAGGCACCAAAAATCAAACCCCATGGTTTCGAAGCCGTGTTACTTTCTATAGCTAGAAGTAACAGACTTGCACTGTACATCTGGAAGACGCTTCCAGGGGTGTTCCTCGGTAAAAATTTGCAAGATGTATCAGGACCAGTTGGAGTAGTCCAAGTCATTGGTCAGGCAGTTCAATTTGGTTTAGAAACAGTACTCACAGTCATTGCGGTTATCACAATCAACCTTGGTATATTTAACCTCTTCCCACTTCCAGCACTCGACGGTGGAAGGATAATATTCGCACTTATTGAAATGCTCTCAAGGAAAAAGATAAATAGAGATGTTGAAAACTTGATTCACACAATTGGATTTTTCCTATTACTTGGCTTTTTGTTCTTCATGACGTTCATCGATATAGGAAGGTTCTTAGTAAGGTAAAGATAATAAAAGAGGTGTAGAGAGTGAATAGATTCATTAAGAGAAGAAAAACAAAAACTATTAAAATTGGAGATATATCTATTGGTGGCGGAGGACCGATAACGATTCAGTCAATGACTAATACAGATACTAAGGACATAGAAGCCACCGTGAATCAAATTGAATCACTTGTGAAGGCTGGTTGTGAAATTGCACGTGTATCCTTGCCAGATATTGAAAGTGCAAAAGCTGTAGGCAAAATCAAAGAAGAATTGAAAAAAAGAGATATATCCGTTCCAATTGTTGGTGATATACATTTTGATTACAAGATTGCGTTGGAAGCCATGAAACAAGGGATAGATAAGATTAGAATTAATCCGGGTAATATAGGTGATGAGACAAAGGTGCGCGAGGTTGTAAAGGCTGCAAAGGACTTTGGAATACCTCTGAGAGTTGGTGCAAATAGTGGCTCTCTGCCAAAAGAGTTCGAGAATCTCCCAAAAGCGCAAGCGCTTGGGGAAGCTGCACTTAGAGAGGTACGCATTTTGGAAAAGGAAGGATTTCAAGATATAGTTATATCGGTAAAAAGCTCGGATGTACTTGAGACGATAGAAGCAAACAGATACGTTGCAAGTATCGCTGACTACCCCCTTCATGTAGGCGTGACAGAAGCGGGGACGCTTTATAATTCTATTATTAAATCTTCAGTAGCACTTGGTATTTTAATCTTGGAAGGTATCGTTGATACTTTGAGAATTTCTATAGCAGGTGATCCCGCTAACGAAGTAATTGCCGCAAAGAAACTATTAACTGCACTACATGTGAGAAAGGGACCCAACGTCGTTGCATGTCCCACATGTGCTCGAACGGTCTTTGATGTTGAAAGCGTGGCTTTGGAAGTGGAGAAGCGTGTTTCAAATATACAAGAAGATATAACAATTTCTGTGCTTGGATGTGTTGTAAACGGTATTGGAGAAGGAAAAGACGCAGATGTTGGTATAGCAGGTGTGAAAGATGGTGTAGTCTTATTCTATAAAGGTAAAATAATTGGAACTTACAAATTCGACGAAGGCTTGGTAAAATTAAAAGAACTAATCGATAGAGTCATAGTTGATGAGAAGAGTTAAGCATTTAAGGGGGAGTTTTATGAATATACTGTTAGTTAACGACGATGGTGTAACCGCTCCAGGAATATTGTGTGCAGCACGTTATCTTAGTAAAGAGCATTACGTTGTTGTCAGTGCACCGGAATCCGAACAAAGCGCAGTAGGACATGGAATAACATTACGACTACCGCTCTGGGCAAGAAAACTCGATATAAATGAACCATTTGAAATGTATGCTGTCTCCGGTACACCAGCGGATTGCGTAAAGATCGGACTTGACGTCATTTACAAAGAAAAGGGCATAGTTCCTGATGTTGTAATCAGTGGCATTAATCGTGGTGAAAATCTCGGGACAGATGTTGTATATTCTGGAACTGTTAGTGGAGCGCTTGAAGGTGCCATAGCTGGAATCCCTTCTATTGCAATATCTGTTGCAGATTTCAAGGACCCAATTTACGAGACTGGAGCAAAGTTCTTGATGAAATTTTTGAAAGAATTCGATATAAAATTAATTCCGCGCTTTACCGCACTTAATATAAATGTTCCATCTGTTCCGTACGAGCATATAAAAGGTTGGAAGATTACAAAGCAGAGCAAACGAAGATATGAAGATTACTTCGAAAAGCGTATCGACCCGTATGGAAGAGAGTACTATTGGATGCTTGGCGATATAATAGAAGATGACCCAGATCCAAAGGCCGATTATAAGGCTCTGAAGGATGGTTATATCTCTGTAACGCCCATAACTATATTCATGACCAATGAAAAGTTGCTCGAAGAATTGGAGGGAAAGTACGGTGAAAATTAGAGTATTAGGGGATCCAATATTAAGGAAAAAAGCACAACCAGTCACAGATTTTGCACAGGTGAGGACTATTTTGGAAGAATTCAAGATGGCTATGTACTCTGAAGATGGTGTAGGACTCGCAGCACCACAGGTTGGAATATCACTTAGATTTTTTGCTATGGATGACGGAAGTGGGTTTAAAATGGTTGTTAATCCTCAGATAATAGAAAATTCGGAAGAGAAAGAACTTGGCGAAGAGGGATGTCTAAGCATTCCAGGTGTCTTCGCAGATGTTTGGAGATTTAAATGGGTACGAGTAAGATACCAAGATGAACATGGAGTGTACCATGAAGAACTATTAGAAGGATATCCTGCCAGGATATTCCAACATGAGTTTGACCACCTCGACGGAGTACTCTTCATCGACCATCTTGATACAAAGACAAGAACGGCACTCGCCCAACAGTTGAAAAAGATAATGGAAGGAAGAAAAAAGATAACGTAAGATAATGAGAATTAAAAAGATAAATTAGTTTTTAAGCACGAAATTGCCAAAAATGAAAGTATATGATATAATGTCTCCGTGACCCATGGTAGGTTTACGCGGAGGTGGTTTTTATGGAAAAGAAAATTGTGAAAAATTTTACGCTTGCGTATGAACTTGATATCCTAAACAAAAAGATTAGATTTAACGACTATCCGGAGGAGAACTTAAAGTATTTCTTAGGAAAACTCAGAGCATCAGATGACCTTATTTCTAAGGCGTTATACAAGGACATAGTAGAAAATGCAATTACAGAGATGAGAGTTATGGCATGGTCTGGTATGGATATTAAAGAGTGGCTAAGAGATGTAGGCATTGAAGATTCTGAAGGAAGATAAAAAGAACTATGAATATGGTATTTATAATGAAGGCGGGCATTTGATATGTCCGCTTTTTCTTTTGTAGTGTACTCTGTGTAGAGGATATTGTGGTATAATATTATTGAATCTTTCTGAATATTTATTTGGGGTGAGAGGTATGTCAAAGTTAATGGAAAAAATGATTTGTTTTTTATTTCTTCAATTGTTCTTGGAATTTCTTTTATATTAGGGATGTCGATTTTTGGATATTTTTTTATATCTCCAAACTACCGCAAAAGACGCTTTCTGTTACTGGTAGTGCAAGGGAATGGTTATCTCGGACTTAGCAAAGTGGTCTTCGAACTATTCTGTTAAGGTAGCTGAATCAAGCTCAACGAAGGATTTAAGTTAATGAAAGAACATGAGAAAAAGGTTCTGGAAATCTTCAAAGAGCGTGGTATAAATGATAATGAGCTATTTTTATCGGCTATGAGTGTTTCTGAACTGCACACTGAATCACATCAAGATGTTGAAAGACAGTACGTTCTAACCCAATATATATGTTCAAACCAAAGACGTGGACGGTATAGCTCAAAAGGTTAAGGACATAACTCAGAAGATCTTAGATTAAGGTGTGACATTTCAAGCAGCACCTATAGAGTATTATCACTCAAAACTTGCTGAAAAGAGAATCCAACTCTTGTCAAGTGCCGTTCGTGATGCGAGAAAGCGAGCCGAGGAGATTGCAAAGAGTGGCGGTCTTACCATAGGAAAGGTCATCAGTGCACGCAGTGGAGTGGTTCAGGTACTTGCACCCAATAGTGTAGACATTAGTGACTATGGTTCTTACGACACATCTATGAAAGAAAAAGAGATAATGGTAACGGTAAATGTTGTTTTTGAAGCTAAGTGATGCTCATGCATAATAAAGTTAGTTATTTTGCAAACTAACCAATGGATAAGACAACAAGGGGGTATGGACATGAGAGACTATATTTCATTGTACAAAAAGTGGTTGGAAAGCCCACATGTTGATGATAACACAAAAAAAGAGTTGAAGACTATAGAGGGTAATGAAGAAGAGGTAAAGGAAAGGTTTTTGTTTGACCTCGAATTCGGAACTGCTGGGTTGAGAGGTAAGATAGGTGCCGGTACGAACCGTATGAATGTGTACACTGTTTCTCAGGCAACACAGGGACTTGCTGAATATATATTGAGCAGAGGGGAATATTACGCAAAACGAGGTGTTGTAATTGCTTATGACGTTAGAAGAATGTCGAAGGAATTTGCAAGAATAACTGCTCAAGTCCTTGCAGCAAACGGCGTACAAGTATATCTTTTCGACGATATCAGACCAACTCCTGTGCTTTCTTTTGCTGTGAGGTATCTTAAAACCGCATCAGGTATAGTTATAACCGCAAGTCACAACCCACCAGAATATAACGGTTACAAAGTTTACTGGGAATTTGGTTCACAGATAATGGATGATATAGCCAAGCCTATTGAAGAGAATATCAGAAAGATTACGGATTTCGGAATGATAAAGAAGATGGATTTTGATGAAGCAATTGCAAGAGGGCTTATAAAAATCGTTGGTGCAGAGGTTGATAATGCCTACTATGAAAAAGTGCTATCTCTGTCTCTTTGTGATGATATAGATAAAAATATATCTATAGTTTACACACCGCTTCACGGTACAGGTGGTAAGTTTGTGAGACATGTTCTCGATAAGCGGGGATTTACAAATTACTTTATCGTTCCTGAGCAAGAAAGACCAGATGGGGAGTTTCCAACTGTGGAATATCCGAATCCTGAAGATCTGAAAGCATTCAATCTCTCACTTGAATATGCAAGAAAGAGGGATGCTGATATAATACTTGCAACAGACCCTGACGCCGATAGAAACGCCGTCATGGTTAAGCACAACGGTGAATATATCGCACTTAATGGCAACCAAACAGGTGCCTTGTTGGTTGAATACCTACTTTCCCAAAGGAAAAAGAAAGGTATTTTACCAAATAATGGTGTGATAATAAAGTCCATTGTTACTGGAAATCTTGGTAAACTTATAGCTAAACAATACGGTGTTGAGACTTTTGAAACTCTTACTGGTTTTAAAAATATATGTGGACTGGAAAATGAACTTGAAGGTAAGTATTCTTTCCAATTTGGATATGAAGAGAGCATAGGTTACGTAACTGGGGATTTTGTCAGGGACAAAGACGGAGTTATGATGTCGATGATTATATCTGAAATGGCAGGATACTACAAAAAGCAAGGTAAGACTTTAATCGATGTCTTGGAGTCGTTGTACAAGGCATATGGGTACTATCTTGAGGATAATTTCTCACTCATATATGAAGGATTAAAAGGTATGGAAAAGATAAAAAGAATCATGGAAGTTTTCAGAAAGAAATTTCCAAAGGAAATAGGGAACCTTGAACTTGTTGAATATATTGACTATGCTGAGAGAAAGGCTTACGACGCGAACGGAAAAGAGATTGGAGAGATTGAAGAGCATATTCCGGCATCTAATGTATTAAGATTCTTCCTCAGTGATGGTTCTTGGTATGCTATAAGACCATCTGGAACAGAACCAAAACTTAAGGTATATATCTATACAGTAGATAAAGTCAAAGATGAGGCGAAGAAGAAACTTAGTGTCATAAAGGAGACTATACTGAGAATTGTTGGTGAAGCTTGATCATTGAAAACTTAATAAAATTCGATAGTTATTGAATATTTCATGCTTGACAAAGCGAATACAATGGTGTTATAATATCTACCGGAGCCGGGGTGGCGGAATTGGCAGACGCAGCGGACTTAAAATCCGCTGGGAAGTAGATTCCCGTGTCGGTTCGACTCCGATCCCCGGCACCAGGTGGATGCAATAGAATCAAGGCTAAGATAAATTTTATATTCGTCGCGGGGTAGAGCAGTCTGGCAGCTCGTTGGGCTCATAACCCAAAGGTCGTGGGTTCAAATCCCACCCCCGCTACCAGAAAAGGTAGAACCGCATTTTGGGCAGGAAAGTGTTGAGTTACGCATATCGGGACGCCTCCTTTTGTCAAAAGTTGGTTGGGGGTGTCCCCTATTTTTAAAGAACAAAGTGGTTTTTGGAAAGTTTCAATATTTTTAGTTAACATTGTTCCAAAAAAAGCAGGGCACCCATGTGCCCTGCTTCGCTTTTTATTCTTTGTTTATTGTCTTCCTGGAATGTACAAGGAGAATTTCGAGGCAAAGTTTTCATATGTATTTTCAGTCAGCTGAACAACTTTTGTCGGATGGTATTTCAAACCGACTCCGTAAAAAAGTAGATAAACCTTTCCGGCCTTACCTACTGTTATTGTAGATTCTGGAGGAACAATAATGTCGTAGTTTGTTTTTATTCGAGGCTCTTTAAAATAGAAGAATCTATATGCGGATAGCCCTGGTTTCAATTCGGCATTGAAGTAAGTATTTTCACCATTTTTCACACTAAACCAACTATTTTCATTTCCAACAACAAAGACCATGAAGTAACCAGTGGTCGGATCATCGTTAAGAGAGACAAGTATACGTTCAAAATCGTAACCAAAATCGCGCAGGTAATTTGCTGAAGCTATGTATTTGTCAACAATGGAATTAGGTGCTAACATGCTTTTCAGATTATCATTTTCTGCTTTCATCTCGCTGACTTTCGAATCTACATATTTTTTCATCTCTTGATATTTCTTTAACAGTTCACTATATCGGATAAAGTTTCCTACCGAAAGTGCTACTGAAATTATTATCGTCATGAAAAAGAGCATTCCAAAAAATGATGATAAATCGCGGGTTTTTTGCTTTCTTGTTACAGGCACTTCGTTCACCTCTTTAAAGCATTTTTTGTTTATAACACTTGCCTGGCTTTCTTTGAAACAACCCTTGCTTTGATTAGTAATCCAATTAGTGCTGAGAAAACTACAGTTGACGTACCTCCGTAACTTATAAACGGTAAAGGTATTCCAGTGACGGGAAGTATTGAAAGGTTCATTCCAACGTTCTCAAAAACGTGGAAAGAAAAAACAGCGCAAACACCTATTACAACATATTCCCAAAAGTCATCTTTGTAACGTCCTATTCGAATTAGTCCAGCTATTATTATTGCACCATACATTCCAAGCAAAACAAAACTTCCAATCAATCCAAATTGTTCAGCAAATGCTGAGAATATAAAATCTGTATGTTGCATAGGAACTATGTGCATGTTTGTACCTGTCCCAAGACCGTATCCTGTCCCATGAATGCCACCATTTGCAATTACCGAGCGTGACATTATTGTATTGTATGCACCGTATTTGAAATGCTCTTGTGGATTAAAAAAAGCCAATATCCTTGCGCGTTGATAATCCTTCAAGAGAAGGAAAAAGACAATTGGAGCAGAAACCATACCAACTGAAACGATTCCCCATATGTATTTCCTATCAACGTCGCTTGCCGCTAACATTGAGAACCATATAAACATCATTAGGATGGTCATTCCCAGGTCTGGTTCTAAGAAGATCAATCCGACAGGAGCTAATGCAAGCACTGAATAGATTAAAGCCTTTTCTTTTCTATACTTAGAAAACAAAGAAGCCATCATTAGAATTATGGCAAACTTAAATATTTCAGAAGGTTGTAGATCAAATGCTCCTAAATCTATCCACCTCTTCGCACCGTATACTGTTTTGCCAAACAGTAGTACCCCAACTAACAATATGACAGAAGCGGCATAAATATATTTCCCGTATGCTTTGATGCGACTTTCCTTTTCAACTATTATGTATAACATTACACCAACTGAGACAATATCCCATATTGTTTGCTTTACTAATCGACTCTCCTGTGATGTTCCTGTAACGACACTTTTCAAAATAAGTATTCCAATCACCATTAGAGATATAACGAGAAATATTATTAAAAAGTCTATTAAAGAGTATTCGTTCTCTCTTAACTTGAAAAGTTCACTATTATACTTCAGAATCTTCACCACCTTCGAGTTTGTGGTGGTCAGGTACCTGCTGTTGAATCAAGTCGTTTGTACCTTTAAAATATTCAGCAACTCTCTCTTCGAGTTTACAGTAAATACATTTATCCTCTGTTGTAGGATAACCACATTTAGAGCAAGATTTCAATTCCACCTCATGTGTCTCTTTTAAATCTTTTTTGAGACTCTCAAAGTATCCGAATAAAAATCTATGTTTTATTCCGGCCTGTTCCGACTCAAGCAGATTAAGATACTTTTTATACATAGAACTTGTTGCACCTTTTGAGAAAGGACATTTCTGTTCCATGAAAGGAATTTCGTTCAAGAATACATAGGCATAGGTTTCTCTTTCGGTAACATAGATAAGTGGTTTCGCCTTTCTCACAAATTTTTCGTGTGTTTTTTCAAGTACGGGCCACTGACGAGCCGTATATTCAGTTTGCCAGTTCATAACGTTGCCAAACAAAAATGTCGCTTCATCATCCATGTTATGACCAGTTACCAGAACGGTAAAACCGTTTTCAACAGCATACCTATTCATCCAATATCTACGTACAATTCCACATATACTACATACTGGTCTTTTTACAATCTGAGATATTTCTCCCGTACCAAACCCACCGAAATGTTTTGTCACATCATAGATATTAACTTTTACCTTAGTAAACTCTTCGAGTTTTTTTACTACTCTTTCAGCTGCATTTGTGTGCCGTCCCATCTTTAAGAAAAGTCCTTCTACATTGTAATTGAGTCTTTTTAATGTATATAGCACCGCTGAACTATCCTTACCACTTGAAACTGCTACCAAGATTTTATCATTCTTTGTAAACATCTTAAATTTGTCGATAGCTCTCTGAGTGCGTTTTTCAAAGAATTCGATGAAGTGTTCTTTGCATAGCCCAATATTATGAGCTCTGAGATGAATAACAGCCTGATTAGAACATTTTTTACACTTCATAACCTTTGGTTTCCTCCCGTGTGAAGCATTTTTGTTGTACGAAGTAATTATACTACAAGTCCATAAAAGATAAAACCCCTGCGCATGCAGGGGTTCAATTATGAGAATCCCATTTTCAATTATTTCTGAACGAGAAGACAGTGTTTACTCCATTATAATAATAGAATATGCCTATGTAGATTCCTTTCTTCAGATTATCCACAACTTTATTCCAGTCGTTTACACTCTTTATATCGTAGGAATATCCATTAACTGATAGCCTATATATTACAGCGCCTACCTTAATGTAAGAGTTTTTAGATTCTTTAACGATTACACCATCTAAACCCGCTGGTACTTTATATTTTGTTCTATCATCTGCTGTGAGATTTGAAACTTTCATTCCATAGAACTCTTTTGACGTAGATGAGGAAGAACCATTTTGACTTGGCAAGGTTCCCAGTGTTACCTCAAAAATTTGCTCTTTTCCATACCTGTTTACGGTAACTTTCACTTTTGTTCCCGGTGTACAGTTACGTACTAAGGAAGTTAATTCTTCTGCACTTTCGAGCTGATTTTCATTGAATTTAACGATTACATCTCCTTCTTTAATTCCGGTTTTTTGTGCTGGTGAATCCTTCTCAACTTGTGAGACGTAAGCGCCTTTTGTAACTTTAAGACCCAAACTCTTGGCTAAATTCTCTGTGACTGTTTGAACGTATACACCGAGGTAAGCCTTTTCAACTTTTCCCGTGGCAATTATTTGGTTTATAAACCTTTTTGCAATATTAATTGGTATTGCAAAACCGATATTCATTGCTTGTGATGGATTAATGATAGCTGTGTTTATACCTATGACCTGACCATAGATGTTTAGAAGTGGTCCACCGCTGTTTCCAGGGTTAATTGCTGCGTCTGTTTGGATTAGGTTTGTGTAGTATCCACTTCCATCTGGTTTGGGTATCTTTCTTCCGGTAGCTGAGATAACTCCAACAGTCACTGTGTGCTGAAATCCAAGAGGATTACCTATCGCGATTGCCCATTCACCTATTTGAATTTTGTCGGAATCACTCATCTTTAAGATCGGAATATCCTTTGTTGGTTTAATCTTAATAACCGCCAAATCGAGTTCCTCATCACCACCGACGTATTGTGCATCGTAGATATCGCCATTTAGCATTGTAACAGTAATCTTTTTTGCCCCTTGAACAACGTGGTAGTTAGTCACTATGTATCCTTCTTTGCTGATTATGAAACCAGAACCTAAACTGTTAGACTCTTCAAATTGTTGAGGAATATCACCGAAGAATTGCCGGTAAAACTCCCTTATAAACGGATCAATGTAAACTTGTGTTTGGGCAACAACGTCGATTTTAACAACAGCAGGGGCTGCAAGTTTTACAACGTTTACAACAGGGCTTTGATAATCTGCATTTACAATAGCAAATGTGACGGTAGAAAGTGCGAATAAGAAAGCTAATAAGGTAAGCAAAGCCTTTTTCATATTCATAAACTTCCACCTCCTGTCTCTTTTTATACGAATGCATTTTCCTCAGGCAATACTAATTATAGCACTGTTTGCTTAGAGAATCCTTAAAAGTCTGATACAATTACAAACGGAAGGAACAAGTTTGTGAAAATTTGATGTACCAGGCTTTCCTATGTTTATTTTCGATAGTTTTTATCACTGTTTATCTTGTTTCTCATATTTTTGCAGAAAATCTTAGTATTTACTTTTGTGAAGAAACGTGATAAAATGTAAATGCAAGGTTACAAAACAGGAGGTGTTGTTAATGGTAATTAGACTTATCTTGGGCTCACAAGAACCGTTAGTCTTCGATATCGACGATGAGACGCCATTGCTTGTTATTTTACGAGACCTTTTCTATTCTGGTGATTGGAATAAGTTAAGAAGGGATTTTGAAGAATTTCAAGAGATAGTCCAAAAGATTAGGGCTCTTGAAAAACTCGAAGAAAAGATAACTTCTCTTAATGAGATTGTTTACGAACCGATCATCTGGACAGAAGTAGTTGAGTACTTAGAGAAATACGGTTTGACACCGGAGAAATTGCTTCATGCAACAGCCGATGGATTGTATGAGTTGGCTGTTGAGTATTCCGATAAAAATCAGATTGAGACAGCAAAAGATATTTTAAAATTTGCTATGAGGCTTGATAAAAATTATGCCCCCGCTTATGAGCTTTACGGTACATTCTTACTTGAAGATGGTGACGTTGAGGGGGCTATTAAATACCTTAATAGATCCATAGAACTTGATCCATGGCTTGTTCAATCCTATTCTATGATAGGTGAGGCATATTATAACATTGGTCAATATGACAAAACGATTGAATTTTGGGAAAAGGAAATAAAACTTTCACCATCTAACACGTTTACTTACTTTATGCTCTCGGATGCCTATACTAAGATGGGAAACTATGAAAAAGCTATAAGTGTTCTCGAAAAATTCAGGGAGACTTCGGAGAATAGCATAATAGCACTTTACGAATTGGCGGAACTTTATAGGAAGATTGGTAATGAAAATAAGTCTAAAGAGTATGAGAGTTTAATATTAGAAATTGATCCGCGTAGTGATCCTAATGGTATTGAGATTTGGGCTAAGGTCCATCTTACAAAAGGTAATTACGACAAAGTTATTCAAGTTATAGAAAACTTGGTAAATTCTTCACCAGAATCGAGACATTTGAATCTTATACTTGCTGTTGCGTATGTTAAGACAAATCAAATCGACAAAGCAAGGAAACTTGTAGATGAACTGAAAGAAGATGATTTTTGGTATTTGTATGGGAAGAAAGAATTCTTTGATGAACTTTTAACTCAATCGGAGAAGGAGCTATGTGGGATAAAGTAATTTTTCTATTCTGGTTCATAGTGGGAACTATTTTTGGCAGTTTTTCCAACGTCTTGATATATCGACCAATAGCGGGGCTCAAATTAACTGAGCCCCGTTTTTCGGTGTGTCCTAATTGTAAGAAGAGAATCAAATGGTATGATAATATTCCTCTGGTTAGCTTCATTGTGTTACGTGGAAGGTGCAGATACTGCAAAAGCAAGATTTCTCTAAGGTATCCGTTAATTGAATTGCTCTTTGGCGTAGTTTTTCTTATTAACTATATGCTCTTTCCTATCGATATAGCACTTTGTCTCGATCTTGTTTTTTTAGTTTCCGTTCCTGCTATATTTACCGATTTCAAATTAATGCTCCTACCAGATTACACTTGGATAACTATTTTGGTTGTTAGTTCTTATCTTAACATTGTCCATTTTTATAAATTCTTAGGAGTTGATGTAATAGGTACTTTAATTTCACTCGGTGTATTACTATTTTTGAGAATACGTTACAAAGATGGCATTGGTGAAGGTGATGTATTCTTATTACCAGTCTTCTCTTTTGCAGTAGGTTTCTTTTTTATGCCATTTCTCATGCTATGTGCATCTATAGGCGGTATAATTTACTCTGTCATCAGAAAGAGCAGGATAATTCCATTTGGACCGTTTATAATATTCTTTGGGTACAGTTTGTTTTTTCTGAGAATGCTTTTAAGCTTCTAAGACCACTGTTGGGTTGTTATAGGTATTGGAATATGGTATAATATACCCAGTATTCTGGGAGTTTTTTTGTTAGAATATAATTTCTAAATATAGTACCCAGGAGGTTTGTTTGTGAGGTTCTGGTTATCTGTGACGTTCTTCTCAATAGTTCTCGCAGTGTTATTTCTAAGCAGCTATCTTCCCCTGAAGTACTACGATATTGTTGTTCAAAACTCGGAGGACCTTGACCCACTTTTAGTTCTTAGTGTAATTAGAACTGAGAGTAGTTTTAGAGAGAGTGCTCAGTCTAATGCAGGTGCCGTTGGATTGATGCAACTTATGCCTGAAACAGCTGAGTGGTTAAATAATAAATTCAAAACCAACTATGACTACACTACTGTGGAAGGTAATATTGCTCTTGGGTGCAAGTATTTAAATTATTTACTCCAAAAAGATGGTGATTTAAAGACCGCTCTTGTGCACTATAACACAGGTCCTTACGCACCAGATGATGTTAAGTCAGACGCGGGTGAACGGTACAGTAAGAAAGTTCTTAAGTTCTACAAAATGTATCGTTTCTTGTATAGGAGATGAGAATATGTTTGTTATTACAAGTACTGAGATGAAGAAACTTGAAAAGAGAACAATTGAAGAGTTTGGTATCTCAGAAGATATTTTAATGGAAAGAGCAGGCATATCTGTTGTACAAGCTATGTGGAATGAGTTTGATAACATTTCTAAGAAGAGTTTCGTTATTGTTTGTGGTACTGGTAACAACGGTGGTGATGGTTACGTTATAGCCAGGGATTTATTGAATTATACGGAAGCTGTCAAAGTTATAGCATTAGATTACCCGAATACCGATGTAGCAAAGACAAATTACGAAAGATATCTTAAACACGGCGGAATATTCTATAGATATTCGGAACTAAGTATAGAAGAGGTATCAAAGATGATTTCAGAAGCTGACATTGTTGTAGATGCACTTTTTGGAATAGGTTTGAATAGAGAAATACATGATGAAGATACTACAAGGCTGGTAGAGATTATAAATATATATTCAAAACACATTGTATCTGTTGATATACCTTCCGGGGTTTCCGCTGATACAGGTAAGATTATGGGGTGTGCAATACAAGCAGATTTAACCGTTACGTTCAGCTTGCCAAAACCGGGTCATTTTTTATTTCCTGGAAGGGAATTAGCAGGAAAATTAAAAGTTGCTAAGATTGGTATTCCGGAATTTGACGTCCTCTATCACGGTGTTAATAGGTACTTACTGACTTCAAAAGATCTCATGTTCCCACACAGACCAAGATGGGCGTATAAGTCTACCTTCTCGCAAGTTATAATTATCGGAGGATCAAAAAAATATGTGGGTGCACCTGTGCTGACAGCTCTTGCTGCACAAAGAAGTGGAGCGAGTGTTGTTAGGTTAGTCTCTTCACCACAGGTCTGTAGTTGTGCTTTTAATCATGATCCTTCGCTCATATGTATAAACTCAGCTACCTCTGACAAGGACTTCGAACCGCAAATACTATTTCAATTTCTTGATTCCGTTAATGAGAAAGCAGTTATTGTTGTTGGACCTGGTTGGGATACCAACATGTTTGAATTAAAGATATCTGTGCTTGAAAAACTCATCGAAAGACCAAATCCACTTATTATAGATGCTGATGGATTGAATATTTTATCGAATAACATAGAAATTCTTAGGAAAAAGAGTCCCGGAAAGGTTATTGTTGTAACCCCACATCCTGGAGAGTTTGCCAGGCTCCTAAGTAGAGATATTTCCGAGGTAAAGCAAAATTACGCATTAGCCGAGGAGTTTTCAAGGAAATATGGTGTTATAACAATTTTAAAGGATGCAACTACTATCATTTCAGATGGTAAAACTACATACTTTAATATAACGGGTAATACATCTCTTTCAAAAGCAGGAAGTGGAGATATACTGCCTGGAATAATATCCGCTCTGATTTCACAAAATATCGCACCTCTTGAAGCTGTCAAAACTGCTGTATATAATTTTGGAATTGCTGGTGAAATGATACCAAATGAGGGTATGAATAGCGCTTTTGAAGTTTTAGGAAATATAAGTAGGGCTTTTAGGAATGCTTCAGATTTTAGTGAACTATAATTATAATAGATGATACGGTAGTCTGGGGGGATTATTTATGGATTTCGGAATTAATGGCCCCTTTTCGGATTCTCAAGGAAATGAATCTGATGCTGTAGAACGATTTGTGAGATCGCTGATTACTAACAACGAACTTTCCTTAGCAAGAAATATACTTGAGGCTCTTGGAAAGAAGTATAATCATCTACTATTTGAACTTGAAGTAAAGGCAGGAAACTATTCCAAAGCTGTTGAAATATTTAACTTCATGCCAAAAGAGAAACAGGAAATGTATATCCATATTGTCTCAAACATTGAAAAAGATGCCAACAATGTTTCTGAGTCTCTTGAAAAGATACTTAAACAGTTCAGTCAAGCTAACTACCCGATTGTAGTTGCAGAGGTTCAGAAAGTGAAACGAGAATTCCCGCAAATTACCGAAATTATTGCAATGGAGTTGCTTACTGCAATTAAAAGAGGTGATAAGAAAAAGATAGACCTCTTATACGAAATTCTCAGACAACTTGACAAAACTCACCCGGTTTTAACCCAAGTCAAGAAGAATGTATCACTTTCTGGTATTATAGTACCCGCATTGATTTTAAGTGTATTTGTCATCGTATTGATAAACCTCGTAGTCTCGCTACTCAATTTCACAAAATCTGGTGCACTTGGACTTACGAAGATAGAGAAAGAAATTGCCTCCGTAGAAAAGAGAATTATCGAATATAACAATAGCACAGATGTTCAATTTAAAAAGCTTTCTGATGCCCTAAGTATGATTAAGACGAGCGTTGATTATATTAATGAGAAGTTAGATAAAGCTCAGTGGACTGAAAATTCTGACTTTTTCGATGCATTTTCCGACCAGTTGAAATTAATAAACGATAAGCTTGGTTTACTCGAAAAGGAGATTTCTAAGGTTTCTAAATCCTCTACTTTTGACAATGCTGGTAGCAAGTACAGTAGTACTGATTATTACTCACTTAAACAGCTTGTAGAGGAAGTTAAAGGAATCAAGAATAAACTGTATGTGGTTGAAAGCAAGCTTTCGAATGGTCAATCATATAAAGATAACCAGGAAGTGAAAGGTCTTTATACAAGTTTCGAGAATATAAGAGATAGGTTGGAAAAAATTGAAAATATCATTGAAGAGAATGCAATTGCTGATGAAAAATATAAAACAGGTGTCCAAGGTAGCATCGAGACTATTTCTTATAAGCTGGACGACCTATCCAAGCAAGTCTCTTTGCTAAAAGAATCGTTCTCTCAAATAAATACTACAAATACTTCTGTATCTGCTAATAGTTCAACAATTGACTTCGAGAAAAGGCTAAAGACTTTGGAAGGCTCACTAAATTCACTTTATTCTGACATATCTAAGCTTCTTAAACAGTCAGCGGCAGAGAATAAAGAAGGTACTTCGGCAATTGCTGATAATCTTTTCGAAAAGCGTTTGAATGTTGTAGAAAATAAGATTGATTCATTGTACTCTGAATTTGAAACTCTGTCTAAGCAGGTCTCTCAAAAAAACAATAATGAGAATGGAAAGTCTATTACTGACGATTCTCTCCAAGAAAGAGTCACTCTTCTTGAGAACAAAGTTGATTCCTTGCGCTCAGATATTTCGTTGTTATCCAAGCAAGTATCAGAAAGAGATAGACAAGCAGAACAATATCAACAAATTTCTTCAGATGATATAAAGAAGCGTTTCGAAACTATAGAAAGCAAACTTGATATTTTAAGTTCGGAAGTTGCGTCTTTAAGTAAGAGATTTTCAGAAAATGAAGCGCGTTTAGCTTCTCAAAACGTCAATTTTGGTACTTTTGAGAAAAGGTTTGAAAGCATAGAAAACAAAATTAACCTTCTTAGTTCAGAAGTCTCAACGATAAAGGAAAAATTAGCAAAAAGCTTTTCTGCTGAGCAGAATATAAATGAAGAATCTGCAAGGGAACTGGCAAATTTAAAAGAACAAGTAACTGGATTATTAACCCAGGTTAGAAACTTATCAAGTCAGTTTGATACAGAAAAAGAAACCTGGAACACCAAATTCTCCAGGTTAGGTCAAGAAGTTAATACTCTTAGAAAGAGTACACAGGAACTCTCAAGTGATGTATTGCAAATGCAAAAAGAGATAGAAAAACTAAAAGAGAACATTGCAAAACTTTCGGAGTCGTTATCCAAGAGTAGTTCGGTTCAAAAAACAGAAACAACGGCAATGAATATCGAAACTCCCGCTGGTGGTACTTCACAGAACACTATCTATCAACAAGCTATACCTTTATCGACCTACCTCTCAGATATAAAAAAGGATTCACAGGACAGCGACCCAATTTCTCAAGAAAGAAATGCTGCTGAGAAAGTTATAAGTCAGACTAAGGATACGAAAGAGCTGTTCCTTGTAGGATTAAGATTCTACATGGATGGTAAATATAATAGTGCACTTATTATCTTCGATTATATTCAACCAAGAATTGCTAACTCTAATGTTTACTATAAGGAAGATGTTTATTATTACAAGATTATGTGCTACATCGCTCTTGGTCAAAAGGAAGAAGCTATAAAAGAATATGGGGTTTACAAAAATCTTTATCCGGCAGGACAGTATTTGAAAGAGTTAAGTACGCAATTAAAATAAGAATCAATAAATACTAAAAACTGCAAACGCTGAGGTGTTGAATTTGGGTAAGATATTTGAAAACAAAGAGATTTATACGAAGGAAATAAGACCTTCAAAGTTTGATTATCTTCCAGTAGATTGGTCAACTGTCTTTGGAAACAACAAAAACATTATCGTCGAAATAGGTTTTGGTGGTGGTGAATTTTTACAATCGATTGCTACTAAGTATCCTGATAAGAATTTTGTTGGCTTTGAAGTTTCGATTACTTCAATGAAAAAGGCACACAAAAGAATCGAAGATTTGGACAACGTTAGGTTAGTAATTACCGATGCACGTTTCGGAATGAGGGAATTTTTTGCACCTAAGAGTGTTGAGAAGGTAATAATGAACTTCCCTATTCCATGGGATAAGAAATCGCATGAAAGACGAAGGGTTATAGTTCCAGAGTTTTTTGAAACTCTTTCAAACGTACTTGTTGATGGTGGCACTTTTGAACTTGCAACCGATGTTGAATGGTACGCAAAACAAACGATGGAAACAGCGGTCGTACTTGGGTTTGAAGTACTTCAGTTCGTTGAGAATCCCAACAGAGAGATAAAGACCAGATACGAGCAAAAATGGATAAAGTATGGTAGAAATATTTATTCTCTCGTTTTGAAAAAGGTAAAGCATATAGAGATTGAAAGACTTATAGGAGGTAAACATGAGATGCCACACACGAAGGGCCTGTTCGAAGAGGAACGCATACCGCTGTTACAAGGAAAGGTCTTTAAAGAAAAAAATAAAGTATTGGTAATCAAAGGGGTTTATAAATCGACTCAAAATGATGCTTACATAATCAAGGTTATATCTTCTGATGGAGAGTATCAACAACATTATTATTTGGTTGCTTATCCAGAAGAACCTGGAAGCAGGCAGTGGATAATAAAACTTGACAGTGCATCGAATCCTTACAGGACTCCTGCAGTCAAGTGGTCTGTACTTGCAATTGCCGATTTTCTTACTTCAAAAAGCTAAGGAAGATTCGTTAATGGGGTGAAATGATGAGATACTTTGTCATCGGCGCGGGTAGTTGGGGGTGTACAATAGCTCAACTCTTAAAGGAAAATAGACACGATGTACTCTTGTGGGCACACACTCAAGAGTACGCAAATATTCTGAATTCTAAAAAGAAAATGCCGCACCTTCCAGAGTTGGATTTAACAGTACCGGTAACTGCCGATATTTCCAAAGGCAATGAATTCGATGTTCTGGTTCTCGCTGTCCCGGTTCAATACATAAGGGGCGTGTTGCAAAAAATAACCTACCCAGTAGAATTACTCCTTAATCTTTCCAAAGGTATTGAAATTAGTACTGGTAAAAGAGTATCTGAGATCGTGCACGAAACTCTTGGATGTCCATATGCTATTCTATCTGGCCCATCGCATGCAGAAGAGGTCGCTCAAAAACTTCCCACAGCGATAGTTGTTGCCGGTGAAATGGCCCAAGAACTGCAAATAGAATTTTCTAACGAGTATTTTCGAGTTTATCTACATGACGATATTGTAGGTGTAGAATTAGCAGGTGCACTAAAGAACGTCATTGCTATCGCAGCCGGAATCGTTGATGGGCTTGGTGGATGGGATAATGCTAAGGCAGCACTAATTACAAGAGGGCTTTACGAAATATCCCGATTTGCTATGGATTTTGGAGCTAATCCACTGACGTTTATGGGACTCGCAGGTATTGGTGACCTTGTCGTTACTTGTGGTAGTAAACATAGTAGAAATAGAAGATATGGCGAGATGGTTGCAAAAGGATACGATCCTATACATTTACTTGAAGCGAGCAAAGAGATTGTAGAGGGTGCGTTTACTTGCAAAGCAATCGTTGATAATTACGGTGAAAAATACGACCTCCCAATCATTAAAGAAGTGTATGAAGTTATATACAATGGAAAGTCGCCAGCTGAGTCAATAAAATCACTTATGAATCGTTCCTTAAAAGTAGAGATGGAGGAAGTGTATAGATGGCTGGAAAAGAGTTTGAAAAGCTAATAGAAATAATGGCAACACTTCGGGGAGAAAACGGTTGTGATTGGGATAAGGCACAAACTCATGAGAGTTTAAAACCTTATCTAATAGAGGAAGCTTACGAGGTGCTTAAAGCTATTGATAATAAGGATGATGAAGAGCTTAAAGAAGAACTTGGTGATGTATTACTCCAAGTTATTTTTCATTCACAGATTGCAACTGAACGTGGTGCATTTTCAATCTCAGATGTCATAAAAGCTCTATCTGACAAGCTAATTAGAAGACACCCACATGTCTTTGGAGAGGCTAAAGGATATTCTTATGCGCGTTGGGAAGAGATTAAAGCAAAGGAAAAGGGAGAAAAGAAAAGAACAAGTATAGGGGATGTCAATCACGCACTACCAGGTCTTTCGTTAGCGCGCAGAGTTCAGGAAAATGCAGCTGGTGTAGGTTTTGATTGGGTCGAAATTGAGGATGTATGGAGTAAAGTAGAAGAGGAAATAAATGAACTAAGAAATGCCAAGTCACAAGAAGAAATTGAAGAAGAGCTCGGTGATCTTATCTTTGCTATAGTAAATTTAGCAAGATTTTTGAATGTAGATCCAGAAAGTGCTGTTCGTAAGGCAACTGAGAAATTCATAATGAGGTTTGAAAAAATGGAGATGGAAATTGAAAAAAATGGTAAAAACATTGAAGAAATGAGCTTGGAAGAACTCGATACTTTTTGGAACAAAATCAAAGAACGCGAGGGCGTGAAAGAATAATGGTAGTCTATGGAAGGAACGTATTGAAAGAGTTGTTTCAAAGTAAGCAACCAATAAGAATGGTCTATTTTTCAGAAAATCACGACAAAGAGCTTGATGCACTTATATCTGAAGTTAAAAACAGAAAAATTCCATTTTCCATTGCTCCCAAGCCGGTTTTGAAGAAACTTTGTGGTGAAGAAAAGAATCAAGGCGTGGTTATTGACATAGGTGATTTTCAATATGCAGATGAGAATGACATACCTGATAATCCTTTCATTGTCCTTTTAGACCAAGTTCAGGATCCTCAAAATCTTGGAGCCATTGTAAGAACATGTGTCGCAGCTGGTGTTGACATGGTTGTGATAACCAAAGATAACAGTGCGCACGTTACTTCCGGGGCGATAAAGGCATCGGCTGGTACTGTATTTAGAATACCAATAGTAATTACGGTAAACCTTGCAAGGTACATAGAAAAACTAAAAGAAAATGGTGTGTGGATTTATGGAGCAGATATGCGTGGTCAACCAATATGGAATGTTGATTTAAGAAGACCTCTTGGAATAGTGCTCGGCAGCGAAGGAAGTGGTATAAGGCAACTCGTCAAGCAATCTTGCGATGGATTGATATCTGTTCCAATGAAGACGCCTATTGATTCTTTGAATGTTTCCGTGAGTGCAGGGATAATTATCTATGAGGTACTTAGAAGAGAGTTGGTTTGAACTTGATTATAGTCTCCGGTAATTCACTTGTAGTTAGTGAGTATGAATCGGACATCTTTATAACGACCCGAATAGAAGGACACCGTTTCAACGTGCCATATACTTTCCTTTTTGATGATGCCAAGGTCTTCATATACCAATACGCATTATTAAAACATACTATTGATAAGAAAGTTGACGTGAAGTTCGATAATTTTCTTGTCAGAATATTAATTGGCGATGAAATAGGAATTATTGAAAACTACATAAAGAATCCAGCAGAATTGGTAATCTGCTTTGAGAAAACGAGTTACCCAGCAAAGTTCTTTTATCGAAAAGCACAGATGTGGATTGGAGCTCAGCTTTCAAAGGTAAACGTTTTTGGGCATATTATCTATAACAACACAATTAACAGAATGCTCTTTTCTGCCAGTGCAGGTAACAGTGAGGGTATTGTATTCGAAGGTACGAGTCCATTTATATTTGATACTAATGGGCTTTATTCGACCAATCAGCCTTACAGGAATGGTAGTGGAGGAACATATGGAAATGCTTGAAAACGGCATAGGCAAGAGTTTTGAATTTGTGGCTTTTTGCACAGCAGGGTTGGAAGGTGCGGTGGCATCGGAATTGAAAAAACATGGATATAAAATAGTATATTCCTCCTCTGGAAGGATACTTTTTGCGGCTCGTTTGGAAGATATTCCTTTCTTAAATATGTATTTAAAAACTCCGGATAGAATCCTTTTGCTTATAAAAAAGTTCAAAGCAGAGACATTTGATGAACTATTTGAAAATGTGAAAAACTCAAATCTAAAAGAATTAGTCGAAAAAGATGCACGAATAATTGTAGATAAACTGAAAATAACAAATTCTAAACTGAGTGCAACTGGTGCAGTTGCTTCTGTGTTGAAGAAAGCTATCATTGAAAATCTTGGTGGAAGTGATGAAAGTGGTCCAGAGTATTATTTTACACTGATTTTGAAAAACGATGAAGCCTATTTACTTTTGGATACAACTGGCGATCCACTTTCAAAACGAGGTTATAGATTGAAAAACAGTAAAGCACCGCTGAGAGAAACAATAGCTGCTTCATTACTGATTCTTTCACGATGGAATGAACTCAATGAAATGCGTTTTCCACTCTTTGACCCTTTCTGCGGTAGTGGAACGATACCTATTGAGGCTACCATTCATGGTATACCGAATGTCAAAAAAAAGTATTCTTCTGAAGAATGGAGCATATTAAAGGACTACTGGAAAAAAGAAAAGAAGCAAGCTCTTAGACATGTAAATCACAGTTCCGAAACTGCCAAGCCCCTTATATACGGTAGTGACTTTGACTGCAATATGATAAATATAGCCAAGGAAAACTACATAAGAGCGCGTAATTTGTTTGGAACCAAAATTAATGTTGACTTTTCCTGCATGGATTTTAGAAATCTACCAGCATTTAGTGAAAAAGCTTGGGTTATTTCAAATTTGCCATATGGAGAGAGATTAAAAAGTGCAGACGTTTTAAAGGACATTCATATATTGAAAAAGAAGTTTCCAAGTGGGAATTTTTATTTCTTACACTCAGATAGCAATTTTGAAAAGATATTTGGAAAAGCAACCAAGAAAATAAGATTTCAAAACAGTGGTTTATGGACCTATTTGTACATGTACTACGGCTGAAAACAGCAGGTAAGAAGGTGTTAGAAAGTGATTCTCATTGAAGAGTTCATGGATAATTGCTACGAAATAGCAAGAGAGATTAGCGAAGCATCATTGAACGCAGTTATTGAGTATATTGAAGATAACTTTGAGCGTATTGATGACCCTTTGATTTCTCAACCGGAAATCAAAAAAAGACTTGACGATTTCAAAAACTACATAACAGAAACGAAGAAGCTCCCCCTTGAACGTGCACTAAATAGACTCTCTCAGGTAAAGGGAATGGTGGAGCGTTTTAAATATAACTTCCTTACTAATTCAATCGTATGTGTAGAAGGCGTAAAAACGCTCGATGTTCCTATAAAATACGCAAAAGGAGTCGGACCAACAAGGGAGAAGTTATTAAAAAAGCTGGGGATAGCTACATTATTTGATTTGATAAACTACTTTCCACGGGACTATGAAGATAGAAGAAAAGTTGTCCCTTTAGTTTATGTCAGAGAAAATGAGAAGATAACAACAAAAGGTGTTTTAAAAAGTTTTGAAAAGACTAAGAAAGGGGAATTGGTAATAATTAGTGCGTTACTCCAAGATGGAATAAGCCAAGTGCTCCTAAAATGGTTTAACCAAGAATTTAAGGAGATGGAAATTAAACCACTTATAGGAAAAGAAGTGTACGTAACGGGAACTGTAAAGCGTGGTTATTTTGGTGCTATGGAAATACAAAATCCAGAAATCTCTTTAAGCGAGACACCGGAGAGAACTATCCTTCCCATTTACCCACTTACCGAAAACCTTTCTCAAAAGACTTTGAGAAAGATAATGATGGATAATCTGCCCAGTGTATGCAATATCAAAGACATACTAACTAAGGAAATAATCGAAGAACGTCGACTGGTTGATATCCATACAGCGTATGCAGGTATGCACTTTCCAAAAAGCTCATTTCATCTTAAAATCGCCAGAAAAAGATTAGCCTATGAGGAACTCTTACTCTTCCAAATAGCTCTCTTTCTTTCAAAACAAAATATTAGTCAGGTTGGAGGTATTCAAAAAGAATTCTCTGGTAAGCTTGCAGAGGAGTTTATTGCAAAGCTACCTTTCAAGTTGACTAATGCTCAGAAAAGAGCTCACAATGAAATTAGGGACGACCTACGCAGCGAAAATCCGATGAATAGATTACTACAAGGGGATGTTGGGAGCGGTAAAACACTTGTAGCAGAACTGGCGATAATTGATAACTACGAAGCTGGATATCAAAGTGCGTTCATGGTACCAACTTCGATACTTGCAGTGCAACACTTTCAGAAATTGTTCAACCATTTAGCTGACTTAGGTATAGGAGTTGCGTTGCTCATAGGTTCAACTTCACTAAGAGAGAAAGAAATGATTAAAATAGCTTTAAAGAATGGAGATTTAGATGTTGTAGTTGGAACTCATGCACTCATTCAGGAAGATGTACATTTTGCTAATCTGGGACTCGTGATTATTGATGAACAACATCGATTTGGTGTTAAACAAAGAGAGGAACTTATATCAAAAGGAAAAGTTGTTGATACTTTAATAATGACTGCAACGCCAATTCCAAGAACCCTCTCGCTCACACTATATGGTGATTTGGACGTTTCCATCATTGATGAAATGCCACCAGGAAGAAAAGAGATCAAAACATTTACACTAAAACACACAAGAGCAAAGGAAGTTTATAAGTTTGTCAGAGAACAGGTAATTGAAAACGGTGACCAGGCTTACATTGTTTATCCCCTAATAGAACAATCAGATGCAATAAATGCAAAAGCTGCAGAAGATATGTATAGGACACTGAGTAAAGAAGCGTTTCCTGATATACCAATAGGTTTGCTCCATGGAAGGATGTCTGATGAGGAAAAGAATGATGTTATGGCTAAATTTCTTAGGGGAGAGATAAAGATTATTGTTTCCACTTCTGTTATCGAAGTTGGAGTCGACGTACCGAATGCTACTGTTATGGTTATTGAGAATGCTGAGCGCTTTGGTTTAGCACAGTTACACCAGTTAAGAGGACGTGTTGGTAGAGGTGAAAAACAGAGCTACTGCTTTCTTATTGTGAGTGAAGCTGGTGAAGAAGCTTGGGATCGCCTCCAGTTCTTTGCAAGTACCAACGACGGTTTCAGGATATCAGAGTACGACTTACGCTTAAGAGGACCTGGAGAATTCTTTGGTACCCGTCAACACGGACTGCCGGAATTCAGAGTTGCAGATATCGTTTCAGATACGGAGCTCATGCTCATAGCTCGAGAAGATGCAAAGCGTATAGTTGAAAATTATCCAGATAGTGAGATAATAAAGAGAGTATACGAGCTATATAGTGAACGGATTAAGTTTTTGGATGTTGGATAAGTATTACATATGTGCTATAATAAATCTGTATTGTTAAAAATCTCACGGAAGGCTTCAAATACTAAAAAAGGGGAGGTAACTTATCATGAGAAAGTACGCAAAAACACACGAATGGATTGACACAGACATAGGATTTGTTGGCATTTCCAATCATGCACAAGAAGAGCTTGGTGATATCGTCTACGTCGAACTCCCAGCGGTTGGAAAAGAGGTAAAGAAGGGGGAGGTTATAGCATCTCTCGAAAGTGTTAAAGCTGCTGGCGATGTCTACGCTCCAGTAAGCGGAAAAGTGGTAGCCGTGAATGACAAGGTTAACGCTACACCAGAATTGATAAATCAAGACCCAGAAGGTGAAGGTTGGATTGTAAAGATAGAGCCATCTAACTTTGCTGAATTCGATGAACTAATGACCGAAGAAGAATACAAAAACTCACTCTGAGGGTGTGGTGTGATGACGAATATTAATGCCTACTCGGTATTGATGTTTATCGCTAACATAGTGCTTGCAGTTCCATTTATACTCTCTGTTATACAACAATCAAAAGCATCTATGAACATAGCAAACGTTGTTTCTGCAGTTTACATTCTTATATCGGTAGCTTTCTTTTCTGGAGATTTTAAAGCATTCTTCCTTAAGTTAGGATTGTCCATTTCTCCAGTTACATATGTTATCTTAACTGTATTTTCATTCTTAATTGCAAGAGATTTTGGAGAATTGAGAGTAAAACACGGCATGAGAAAAGCGGTTTATATGAGTATATTGATGGCTCTCATAAACATTGTTGATTTCTTCTGGGTAAAGAGTGCAGCACTGATACCGCTCTTCTCGATTACCTGGGCATTTGTGATAGTAGCGGTAATTGGTATAATGAAATGGAATATTGAGTGAGCTCTCGAAATCTTAAATATATAAAAAAACGCCCGCATCCGAAAAAAAACAAAAAGATGCGGGTGTTTTCTTTATTCTTGAAAAAATAAAAATGTGGTATAATATGGAAAGGTCTTGAGTGAGGTACGAGGACGCGTATATGCAAGCATGGAGGTGAAAAAATGAGAAAAACAAAGATAGTTGCAACTATTGGACCGGCAAGTGAGTCTGAGGAAAATATCATCAAACTTGTTGAGTGTGGAGTTAATGTCTTTAGATTGAATTCTACACACGAAACGATAGATATACACAGGGAAAGGATCAGAAGATTAAAAAGAGTCCGTGAAAAAGGCTACCAATTTGCTATACTCCTTGATTTGGCTGGTCCCAAGATTAGAACTGGAAAATTCGAAACAGAGTACATAACACTTGAGAATGGAAAAAAAGTAGAAGTAATATGTGGTGAAGAGTTTTTGGGAAATGCGGAAAGATTTTGGATTAACTATGCGAATCTATATGAAGAGATAAAACCCGGAGAAAAGATACTTATCAACGATGGAGCAATTGCATTGACAGTGAAAAGAATCGACAAGCCAAGAAAAGCTATCATATGCAACGTAGACCGAGGAGGTACAATAACCCACAAAAGAGGTGTAAATCTTCCAGGGGTTGATGTTTCAATACCTTCAATTACACAGAAGGATAAAGAATTCATAGAACTTGGAAATGAACAGATAATTGATTATTTTGCACTGTCCTTCGTTAGAAAAGCAAAAGACATTGAAGATGCTAAGAAATTGACAGATATTCCCATAGTTGCAAAGATAGAAACTGCGCAGGCTTTGGATAACTTGGAAGAAATAATTGACAAAGCCGATGCAGTTATGGTTGCAAGAGGAGACCTCGGTGTAGAAATTCCTATCTCTCAAGTACCTATTGCACAAAAGAGGATAATCGAGATATCCAGTCTGTACAAGAAGCCTGTAATTACAGCTACTCAGATGCTTGAAAGTATGATAAACAACGCAACGCCAACAAGGGCAGAAGTTACCGACATATCAAATGCTATTCTCGATGGAACGGATGCAATAATGCTCTCAGGAGAGACTTCGATAGGAAAAAATCCTTGCGAAGCTGTTAAAGTAATGGACGAAGTGGCACTTAACACTGAAAAATACATGGAAGAATACGAAACGTTCAAACTTGATTGGTTGAAAGAGTACTCTTCGAGCTTAGATTTAGCAAGTGCTATATCATATGCAGCTACCAGCCTCGCTAAAAATATAGATGCAAAACTAATTATAACCGCAACAAACACTGGCTCAACAGCAATTCATGTCTCTAAGTTCAAACCATCCATACCAATAATGGCAGCCACGAATTCTCTTATTACTTATTATAAATTATCACTCGTTTGGGGTGTCATTCCTGTTATGCTTGAAGAAAATCTTACGACGGACGAAATGATCGAGAGTGTAACTCAGAAGGCGAAGAAGCTTGCAATGGTGAATTCTGGAGATAAGGTCGTGATTGTAGCGGGTATACCGTGGGGAAAACCAGGAACAACCAATACAGTTCAGGTACAAGAAATAAAGTAAAATTTACAACAACTATTGTAAAATCCCACTTGAATTTATAAAGAGAATTGGTATAATATACCACGTAGTGGTCTTTACTTTGGTTGCAACGTTGCAAAAGCAATTAAAATTACAATAAAGGAGGAAGCGGTTATGGCAAAGTGTGAAGTTTGCGGCAAGGAACCAAGAACAGGTAAGAACGTTAGCCACTCCAACAGACATACGAACAGATGGTTCAAACCAAATGTTCAAAAGGTAAGAGTTATTTGCGATGATGGAACAATTAAGAGAATTAACGTATGTACAAGCTGTTTGAAGGCTGGCAAGGTTAAGAGGTACGTAAGCAAATCACAATCCGTAGCGGTGGAGGCATAAAAAGCGGGGAAATCCCCGCTTTTTTTGAATATGGTGATGAACGTATTACGGGCAAAAAGCTGGTACAAGTTTCTAACACTTTTCCTATGTATATTGAGCACGCCACTTGTGCTCTATCTTTTTTCTTTACAACTATCTGATTTAGTGATATTAGTACTTATGCTTAGCTATGCTGGCCTTCTATTTCTTGCGCTTGAAAGTTTTATAGTCTCAGTAAAAATATCTGAAAACAAACTTTCCACAATTTACTTTAATGTGAATTTGAATGATATAATTGAAGTGAAAGATGGATTATTTGAAACAAAGATAAGAACTCGTTGGAGAGTGTATAGACTTCCACCTATAAAAGACTCTCATAAGATTCTTCAATTCATTAAGAACGTGTGAATCCAGGTGCAGAAGTGGGAGGCGCGGTTTGTGGAGAGCAGGAGAACTTATACTGTAATTAACGTCAGAAATTACCTCAACAATTTGAGATTTTTTCAAGAACATTGCGCACCAGCAAAAGTTATGCCAGTTGTTAAAGCTAATGCATATGGTCACGGAGCCGTTGTGCTTTCCAAAGCTGCAGAGCGAATTGGTATAGATTTCTTTGCAGTTGCATTTCTGGAAGAAGCGCTAATATTGAGAGAACGTGGTATAAAAGCAAATATATTAGTTTTCAATTATGTAGAACCGGACATGCTTCACGTCGCTGAAAAATATGACATTACGTTGACCTTATACTCCTGGGAGCAACTATGGAGATACTCTAAGGAAGGATTCAAACCTAAATGCCATGTGAAGATAGATACAGGTATGCGCAGACTTGGAATTGATCCTTCGGAAGCAAAGGATTTTGTTGAAGCTGCAAAAAAAGCAGGTTTTCCTGTTGAAGGTGCATACACACATTTTGCAGTTGCTGACAGTCTTGATGATGAAAATGTTTCATTCACAAAATCACAAGCTGAAAAATTTGAAAAGCTTGACTTAGACGTAAGAATAAAACACGTATGTAACAGTGGTGCTGCAATATCAAAGGTTGTAAACTGTTTCGACTATGTAAGAATAGGAATAGCCAGTTACGGTCTTCAACCTGGAGACACAGTTCAAAGTGAGAAGATAAAACCTGTTTTGTCTTGGAAGAGTGTTGTCTCGCATGTTAAAACGATACAGCCAGGAGAAACTGTGAGCTATGGCAGAACTTTCACAGCTTTTACAGAAATGAAAATAGCTACTATCCCAGTTGGATATGCAGACGGATATTGGCGAAGCCTTTCAAACAGGGGATACGTTTTAATCCATGGTGAAAAGTGCCCTGTAGTGGGAAGAGTATGTATGGATCAATTTATGGTTGATGTGACCCACTTAGAAGATGTAAAAATGGGTGATGAGGTTGTACTCATTGGAAAACAAGGTGAAAATCAAATCACAGCTGAAGAAATTGCCAAAATGGTAGGAACGATAAACTATGAAGTTACATGCAGAATAAGTGAGCGAGTACCAAGAAAATACGAGGGGATGGAATTGTGAATAATTTTAGGGAAGCACTTGAAAAATTGAAACCACCATACGTTGAGGAATTGAAGAACCTCATTGACAGAGAAGTGAATGGGGTATACAAAATTAAGAGTAAGAGACTTCAAGAAACAAAAGATGGTAAGAAATTTCTGCTTCTTACACTCGAAGATAAAACAGGTAATGTAAGAGCTGTTGATTGGTATAACGCTGAAACAAATGACCAATTAATTCAGATAGGTGATGTAGTTGAGATAGCTGGAAAAGTTGTTTACTTTGAAGATAAGGTCCAGATAAACATTTCAAATGTACAAAACTCAGTAAAAAAGCTTACTGAGAATGAATATGAAATAGAAAGATTTGTGGGCAGTTTAAAAAACACAGAAGAACTTTTTAAATCACTGCTTAGACTTATTGATACAGTACAAGATGAAGATTATAAATCCCTCTTAAATAGATTCTTTATTGAAGATAAGAATTTTGTTGAAATGTTCAAAACTTCCCCTGCTGGTATGCGAATTCATCACTCGTATAGAGGAGGATTACTTGAACATTCTCTTAATGTTGCCAAGCTTGTAGATAATGTATGCAGGATATACAACCAATTAGATAGGGATTTACTCTTTGCTGGTGCACTCCTACATGATATTGGAAAAGTAAAAGAATACACGATAAATCAAAAAGGAATTGAAGTGACAACCGAAGGAGAATTGCTTGGTCATATAGTTATGGGAATTGAGATGCTCATACAGAAATCCAGAGACTTACCTTATGAAAAGATCTTGAAGCTTAGACACTTAATAGCTTCACACCATGGTGAATTCGAATGGGGTTCACCAGTACTTCCCAAAACTCCGGAGGCACTCGTATTACATTTCATCGAGAATATGGATTCGAAAATAAATAGAGTCTTGCAAATAATAGACAAAGAGGACAAGGAAAAGGAATGGAGTGACTACGATACCAATCTAAGCAGAAGATTTTTGCTTAAGTAATAAGAGTCGTTACCTGTAAGAAGTAGGTGATGGATGTGGCAAGAACCAAAGACAAAGCTAAAGAAAAAAGTATTGAATCTGCGAAGAATAATTTGAATGGCCGCGACAACAAGAAAATTATAATCGTTGAATCTCCGGCAAAAGCAAAAACAATAGAACACATACTTGGCAAAGACTACCAGGTTATATCTTCTAAGGGACATATAAGGGACCTACCTCAGAAACAATTTGGAGTTGATTTAGAGTCCTTAAAGCTGGATTTTGAAATCATTCCTGGAAAAGAGCCAGTTGTCGAGCAGATCAAGAAAATAACCGAAGGAAAAGAAGTACTCCTTGCCTCAGACCAAGACAGAGAAGGAGAGGCAATTGCTTGGCACCTTTCGACGATTCTCGGCGTTAAAGGTAAGAATCGAATAACGTTCTCAGAAATAACTGAAAAGGCGATAAAAGAATCGGTTAAGAATCCTCGTGAAATAGATATGAATAAAGTCAACGCGCAACTTGCGCGAAGGGTACTTGACAGAATAGTTGGATACAAGATAAGTCCGTTACTATGGCGTATAATAAAAGACGCAAGAAGTGCTGGCAGGGTTCAGTCGGCAGCACTGAAGATTATCTGCGAACGGGAGAGAGAACGCTATAGATTTGTTCCCCAGAAATACTACAAGGTTTGGATCGATATTGCAGGACTAAAAGCATACCTAACAAAGATAGATGGGAAAAAGGTAAAGCCAACGGACATAGATGAAGATATAGCCAACGATGTTACAAAGGACGTCAAAATGGTTAAACTTGTTGATATAGACGTCAAGGAGGTTAGGAAAAATCCACCAGCACCATTCACAACAAGTACGCTTCAGCAAGATGCAGCAAGTAAACTTGGATTTCCTGTATCGAAGACAATGAAGATTGCCCAATCACTATATGAAGGTGTGGATACCGCAGAAGGTCACATAGCATTTATAACATACATGAGAACCGACTCGACAAGAATATCCGATGAAGCTAAAGAAGCAGCGAGTGAATTCATTCAAAAACACTTTGGCAATAGCTACTTGGGTGAAGAATCGAAAAAAACTTCAAAGAAGGAAACGAAAGGTAAAATTCAAGACGCACATGAATGTATAAGACCGGTAAATGTAAATATTACTCCAGATAAATCAGAAAAACTGCTCGATAAAGACCATCATAAGCTGTATGAACTAATCTGGAAGAGATTCATTGCATCGCAGATGAGTAGCGCAATTTATAAGCAATACAGCTACGACTTTGAAAACGGAAGATACACATTTGAGGCAACGGTAAGAGAGAGGATATTCGATGGATTTGAAAAAGTTTATACAATTGACAACGAAATTAGTGAGGAACATAAAGAACTAAGAATCGAACAAGATTACATGGTTGGACCAAAGAGTTCAGAATCTCAAACAACACCACCTGATAGATTTAGCGAAGCCACACTTGTCAAAGTTTTGGAAGCTGAAGGAATTGGTCGTCCAAGTACTTACGCAACAATAATTCAGACACTTCTCGATAGAAAATATGTTGTGAAGAACAAAAAAACCTTAATACCAACGATACTCGGCTTTGTTGTCAACCATTACCTCGAACAGAGATTTCCTGACATAGTCGATAAAGGATTTACAGCTGAGATGGAAAAGCAACTTGACGAAATTGAAAACGGTCAAAAAGATTGGAAAGAAGTTGTTAAAACGTTCTTGAAAGAATTTATCAAAGACTTGGAAAATGCGCATAACGAATTCTTTTCCATAGACTTTGAGACGGATATCCCATGTGAGGACTGTTCTGGTAATTACAAACTCAAGGTCGGAAAATTTGGACTATACTTTCACTGTCCAAATTGCAAAACGAACAAGTCTATCAAAAGTGATATCTTTGGCGTTATAGATGATGGTAAATTCTTTGCACTAAAGGATATTAAAGATTCCCAAGACGAAAGTACGGGTGAAACAGCGGAAAATAGTGAAAGAGAGACTTCTAATAAGAGCAAGTTCTACAAAAAATTCTCGAGTAAGTCAACTAATAAAGGTAGTTCAAAATCGACTTCAAAGAAGAGTACAAAGAAAACAAAAAATAAAAAGTGAGTGGATCGTATGAGTCTGTGGGTTATTGGGGATATTCACGGATGCCTAAGACCTCTGAAAAATTTAATCGACAAAATTACACCTGAGCCAGAGGACAAGGTCATATTCCTTGGCGACTACATCGACAGAGGTCCAGACTCAAAAGGTGTGATAGATTTTCTTATCGAAATTTCTAAAAAAACACAATGTGTCTTTTTAAGAGGCAACCACGAACAAATGCTTCTTGATGTTATAGACAACAACGATGATATCTTCCTGTGGAACATGAACGGTGCAATGGCAACACTACGTAGCTACGGCAGTATGATAGAACTTGAAACAAACAGTGAACATATGGAATTTTTTAGAAATACTAAGTACTATCATACTGAAGGAAATTACCTATTCGTCCATGGTGGGGTAAGGCCAAATATACCTTTAGACAGACAAGATGAAAGGGACATTATCTGGATCAGGGAAGAATTCATAACAAAGAAACATAATTTGGGATACACTGTAATCTTTGGTCACACACCTTTTGAAAATGTTTACTTTGGAGAAGATAAGATAGGTATCGATACTGGTTGTGTTTATGATGGAAAGCTGACAGCTTTGGAAGTGAACAATAGGAGAATAATTCAGGAGGGATGTAAGAATGTATAACGAGACACTGAAACCGATTATATCAGGTCTCTTCATGGGATGGGCTAACGTAATTCCCGGAGTGAGTGGTGGAACAATTGCGGTTATCACTGGTGTTTTCGAAAGGCTTATAGATATTGTAAATGACTTGATTAAAATAAAAATCACCAAAAAAAACCTCTTATTCATTCTCATGATAGGTTTAGGTATACTATTTGGAATACTAAGTGGTAGCAAGATTCTATCATGGGCTTTTGAAAATTATCCTTTCTACACATACAGCTTCTTTTATGGACTAATAATGCTCTCATTATGGAATTTCAGAAAAGATGTTTCACAATTCAAAGTAATGGAATTTAGCATTGGAGTACTACTTGTGATTATTCCATACATTATTCAAGTGTACAAACATAACGCACTAAACGTTGAAGCGAATTACTTCTTAGTTCTCATTTGTGGAATAGCAGCTGGTAGCTCAATGATATTACCAGGTCTCAGCGGTTCGCTTGTCCTTATGCTACTTGGATACTACGAAATGGCAATTAATACAGTTTCCAAATTAGCACAATTCTCAAACGGTGCTTTCAAAATTTCCGATATGTTCTTCTTAATATCCCTTAGTGTAGGTGTGCTGATAGGAATAGGTATAATGTCGAAGATTCTCAAAATCTGGTTTGAAAAAGGTAAAAAATCTATACTGAATTTCATTCTGGGATTGTTAGCCGGTTCCCTCTACCCAATAACACCTGCCTTTCATGGTTCAGGAAATTTCTTGGGAATGTTCCTTTGGATTGCAATTGGTGGAATCGTTGTTTACTTCCTTGGCAAATTTGAAAGCTAAGAATATATAAATATTAGAGGGGGAGTATTACATGACCTATTCTGAAGAACTTAAGAGTATTTTGGAAAATGCAAAGAACGAGATTCTAAGCGCAAAAGACAGCAAAGAATTAAATGACTTAAGAGTAAAATATCTTGGAAAATCAGGTATTGTAACGTCGCTCATGAAAAAGCTAAAAGACTTACCAGCAGAAGAAAGACCAAATTTTGGTAAAGTTGTTAACGAACTCAAAGATGAAATAGAAGCCTTACTTGAAAGCCAAAAAGAGAAAATATCCGAAAGTGAGAAGAGTGCAGCATATAAAAAGCTGTGGGTTGATTCAACAATACCTGGTGCTCGCCGCTCAATAGGACATTTGCACATAATCAGTAAAGTACAAAAAGAACTGGAAGATATATTTATTTCGATGGGATTCTCCGTTGTTGAAGGACCGGAAGTGGAACAACCGTGGTTCAATTTTGATGCACTTAACACCCCCGAATGGCATCCAGCGAGAGATTTGCACGATTCATTCTATATTAATGGCGAATACATGCTCAGAACTCATACATCGCCTGTACAAATAAGAACAATGCTTTCGAGAAAACCGCCACTTGCTATCATTGCCCCGGGCAGAGTTTATAGAAGGGACTACGATGCCACTCATTTACCCATGTTTACACAGATGGAAGGGCTGTATGTTGACCATGACGTAACAGTCAGACACCTCAAGTACTTCCTGGAAGAATTTGCAAGACGACTTCTTGGCGAGAACACAAAAGTTAGATTGAGACCAAGCTACTTCCCTTTTACTGAGCCGAGCTTTGAAGTCGACATATACTTCAACAACAGATGGTTCGAAGTACTTGGCTCTGGTATGGTCCACCCTAATGTCTTCAAAAATGTTGGATACGACCCTGAAGAATGGCGTGGACTTGCATTTGGACTCGGGATCGAAAGAATAGCAATGGTTAAGTATGGTGTAAAGGACATCCGAGACTTAGTAAGAAATGACCAAAGATTTTTAGAGAACTGGTAATAGTAATATTATTGGAGTGATTTTGTGATTTCTGGACTACTGCTCATCGATAAAGAAAAAGGTCCAACTTCTCATGATATAGTCGATAGAGTTAGAAAAATATTCAAAATTAAACAAGTTGGTCATGCTGGTGCGCTTGACCCATTTGCAACTGGTCTTTTAGTAGTTGGACTTGGAAAAGCAACAAGACTTCTTGAATACTTACAACACAACGATAAAATCTATTCTGTAAAACTCAGACTTGGTATCATTACAGACACATTTGATATAACTGGTCAACTGATGGAAGACCATACTCAAGAGGTTTCAAATATATCGCATGATGCAGTAATCGAAGCTGTAAGAGCCTTTATTGGTACCTACGCTCAGGTACCGCCAGCTTATTCGGCAAAGAAGTACCAAGGTAGAAAACTATATGAACTTGCACGTGAAGGGAAAATCATCAATTTGCCCCCAAGAGAAGTAACTATATATGACATATACAACATAAAGATATCACTTCCTGAAGTTGAATTTACAGCCAAAGTCTCTTCTGGCACCTACATAAGAAGTCTATGTATGGATATTGGTTACAAACTTGGCTGTGGTGCAACAGCCGTTGAATTGCGTAGATTGGCTGTTGGAAAATTCAAGGTAGATGATGCAGTAGAAATTCCGAAAATGAACGTCAAAGACGCCACTGATGAGAAAGAAATTGAAACGCTCATTTTAACCTTACAGAAAAACATCATTCCTATGGAAAGAATTCTCGACTTTCCAAGGGCATTTGTAAAGAGCACCGAAAAGATCTTTAACGGAATACAACCAAAAATTGAAGACCTCGATAAATTTGAAAACTTTAGAAAAAATGAGCTCATCCAAATAATTGCGGATAACAAACTTGTTGCCGTAGCCATCTCTGAACGTGATTCGGACTTTATAGAAACTCTTAGAAGGCACGGTAGAAATGAACGGATTGCGAAACTGATTAAAGTATTTAAGGAGGAATAAAAATGAAGGTAGGAATTGTTGGACTGTCTCAAGTTGGGAAGACCACAATATTCTCTTTACTTACAAGAATAGAAGTCGACCTATTCTCCCAAGAACATCAAAGAGGAACGGCAAAGGTTCATGACAAAAGAGTTGACGTACTTGCTAAGATGTACGAACCGAAAAAGATTACATACGCTACCTTGGAATTTTTCGACACACCAGCCTTGAAAATTAAAGATGCGAAAGAGAGGACTGTGGTCTTTAACGCAATTCAAAACGTTGAAGCGCTATTAATAGTTGTTCGTGCTTTTAAGAACGAGAACGTACCATATCCGGAAGTTGAAAAACCATTAGACCAACTTAAAGCAACACTCGACGAATTCCTTTTCAGAGATTTAGATGTTGTGACAAACCGGATAGACAGACTTGAAAATGCAAAAAGGAAACTCGAACCGAAAGAAGAAACGGAACTAAAACTACTAAAAAGAATCCAAGAAGCAATTGAGAGTGAGCAATTCATTTCAAAGCTGGGACTTACAGACGATGAGAAAAAGATGCTCGGCGGTTTTTCATTTGCAACGCTCAAGCCAATAGCTGTTGTTGTCAACGTTGACGAAGAACAATTTGCCGATAAAAAATACGATACGAAAAGCGAAGTTGTAAAAATATGTAACGACAACGGATTTGCTTATGTAGAACTATGCGGCAAACTTGAAATGGAACTCAACGCTTTAAGCGAAGAGGAAGAAATGGAGTTTCTCAAAGAACTCGGTACAGAAGAAACAGGTATTCAAAGACTTTCAAAAGCGCTCTACGACCAATTCGGATTAATTTCCTTCTTTACTGTTGGAAAAGACGAAGTTCGTGCGTGGACATTGCGAAAAGGTGCAACGGCCGTTGATGCAGCTGGGGCGATTCATAGTGATTTAGCAAGGGGATTTATAAAAGCAGAAATAATAAAATATGACGACTTAATTAGACTTGGTTCTGAAAAAGAAGTTAAGGACGCAGGATTAATGAAATTAGTTGGAAAAGAACACATTATTGAAGATGGTGATATAATTACAATTAGATTCAACGTATAATTAAAATATGGAAAGCTTAAAAGATGAAATGGGGGTATAAAGTATGTCTGAAGCTGTAGTAAGGATAAATGAAAATATATATGTTGTTAGAGATAGGGTTATCGCTGTTGTACCGGTAAGTTCGACCATTTCAAGAAGAATACGTGCAAGCAACCAACTTGGTGGAAAGATGATTAACCTTGCGTACGGAAAGGAATGCCAAACCATAGTCTTTATGGATAGCGGACATTCTTTACTGCTTGCTGAACCAGTATCAGATGTGAAAAAGAAGATATGGGGCTAAAGAGGTCAGATAGTCTTGAAAAAGTTTAGAAGAATAATTTTTCGTACGAATAAACATAACCGCTACAGTATTACCCCTCTTGTAGCAGCTATACTGAATCGATTTGAAGACATAGAAGTGTTGGAAACAAAAAATGTTAGTGAAATAACGCAGTATCCGGCAACGGATACTGCTGTTGCTTTTTCTTTCATGACATTTGATATCGATAGTGTTGTTGAAGAGGCAAGATACCTCAAAGAACATGGCTACACGATTATTGCTGGAGGACCACATACAACAGCGCAGCCCCAAGAAATGTTAAAACTCGGTTTTGATTTTGTTTTTGTAGGTGATGGTGAAGAGAACATATTAAGATTTCTCGAAGGCGAACGACCAGAGAGAAGAATATTCGACGGAATTACACAAAGAGTCAACTTGAACGATTTTCCACCAATCTGTGAAAAGAAAAAACTCTTCATGCCAATAGAAATAACAAGAGGCTGTCCATTTGATTGTGGTTACTGCCAGACTCCAAGACTTGCAGGAAAGATAGTACGACACAGAAGCATAGACGAAATAGTAGAATACGAAAAGATTTCGGTTAAACATGGAAAAACAATTGCAAGATTCATAACTCCGAATGCCTTTGGATATGGAAGCAAGAATGGTGTTACCGCAAAACCAGAAATAGTAGATGAATTACTTTCAAAAATAAAAGCTACGGGCGTCAAAGAAATATACTTTGGCACATTCCCCTCAGATGTCAGACCGGAAAGTGTTACAGATGAAATCGTTAAAGTAGTAAAAAAATATGTCAACCATGACTATGTTGTACTCGGAGCACAAAGCGGAAGTGACAGGGTATTACACATACTAAGGCGTGGTCACAATGTTGAAAAAGTAGAAGAAGCACTTGAAATATTAACAGCAAATGGGTTTTATGCAAAAGTCGATTTCATCTTTGGTTTTCCATTCGAAACGAAAGAAGATGTTGAATTAACATTCAACTTCATAGAGAAGATTGTCAAAAAATACAATGCCAAAATCCATGCACACACCTTTATGCCACTTCCAGGTACCCCACTTGAAAACATAGGACCTGGTATTCTTAAAGATTATCACTACAAATTCCTTGGTCAACTTGCCGCTCAAGGTATACTCGATGGCTATTGGATAAAACAGGAACAACTGGCTAAAAAAGCTGCTCAAAACATTCTGAAAGTGCAAAATATTGCCAAGAATCTTTAGTAATCCTTAATAAATGGAGGAAAGTGTGATGACTATAAGAAAAGTATTCTATCACTCTTGTACCCAAGAAGACTTACTAAGATTGATTCAGAACCAAGCAGAACCTTACATTCAAAAATACAATGTTAAACTAAGACGAATCAAAGAGTACACCTTCGAAGGAAAAGTGAGATTGATGGGCAAGGGAACCGTGGAGATAACACCTGAAAAATTAATTGTTACAATAGAATCCCCATTCATAAGCATAGTAGGAGCTAACGAAAAGATAGAACAAACTATAGAAAAGTACGCAAAAGAAATAATAGAAACATGTCACAAACAAAAAGAACAATAATAACCTGTAACAAGCAAAACTACCTACAGTGCCCCAGTAGTACAAGATGCTCGCCGTTGCTGTCTCATCTTAGAAATAGACTACTCTATGAAGATATAGAAAAAGCATTGAAGACAATAGCAGAGTGATTTGAAAATATTGGAAGTTGCTTGACGTTTGAATTTGATGCGTTGATTTGCTTCATAATCTAGCAGTATAATATGTAAAAACATTAAACATTTGATAGTATTAACTTGTAGTGGTGAAATAGTGCGATTATGAAAAAATTCGTTTGAAAAAGTCTTTCAGTAGTGAAAACTTAGATTCACACATGTTTTTACCAAGTGATACCACTCCGTGATTGATACTTTTAAACAACATCTTGTGCAACCTTCTTTTGTCAAGAGTTAGTTGGGAGTGTTACCTATTTAAAGCATAATGTGGTTTTTGGGAAATTTCAATACTTTTGGTTAACGTTATCATTATTAAAAGGGGGTATATTATATAGATAAAAAATTAATTTTCTTACTCACTCTCCTTTTTGCTCTTCAAGTTAGCTTTGCTTAAAACCCAATCTTCAAAGAAACAAAGCTAATTACATTGGATAATGGAGAAACAATAGTAAGTTATCAAATCCTATATGAAAACGGCTCATGGTATTTGATTACAGAAAAGGGTAACGAACAATCTCTAATAATTAACGGGAAAAGAGAAGGATGGTTTAAATATGTAGTGCGAAGTTTTCAAAGGATGGGAAAAGATATGCCTATCTTGTACAAAAAGAGCTAAGCGACGAAAAAACAGACCCTTTAAATCCTTTTAAAGAAAGCAAGTTTTATGTAGTTATAAATGGAATAAAGGGTTAAGAATTTTATTATATTGATACACGGCAGGAGCCATTGAAATTTACACCTGATGGTAAGGTAGTTTACATTGCAAGTAATGGTGGTGAGTGGAATGATTATGGATATTCTGGTGGAGAATACTTATTATTTTTGATAAACAAAAAAGTAAGCCATATGATGAATTATGTGTTTTTGGATATTTAAAAGCAAAAGATACTCTCATTGCTTTAGCTCAATATAGCAATGATACCTTATTAGTGGAATATGTAAATACTAAATAAAGGTGGTTTAAATAAATATATCAAAAAAGCTGACTCAGGCGAAATTTAAAAGTTGACATTGAGTGAAAGCGTGGTATAATATACAAAATGTTAAACATTTTTTGGGGTTGGTATTTGTGAATACAGAAAGAGTATTGTCAATTTTATCAAAAATAGAAAATAGTGTTTCAAGGTTCTGGTGGTGGTGGACGACCGGTAGTTGTCCACCCGTTTGCTGTTGCTTGAACCTTGTTGAGTAGGGAACGGAAAAGCAACGTTGAGTGTGTAAGTCATAGGTGGACAATTGCCGGGTACGAATAATAGTCGTACCTGGCTTTTTTTATTTAATTAGTAGGTATGAGAAGAGGAGGGGAGTGCATGTTTAGAGAAGTTGTGTATTTGAGACCTGAAGAGATGCCGAGAAGCTATTATAACGTGCTTGCTGATTTGCCATTCAAATTGGATCCACCATTGGATGCTGAAACAGGTGAACCGATAAGAGTCGAGAAGTTGAGAGCTATATTCCCTGAACCGTTGATTGAACAAGAGATGACCGACAAGAGGTTTGTTCCAATTCCAGAGCCTGTTCTAAAGGAGTATGTTGTTTACAGACCAACGCCTCTTGTTCGGGCAGTATTTTTGGAAGAGTATCTTGAAACTAAGACCAAGATTTATTACAAGTACGAGGGGACAAGTCCAACAGGTAGTCACAAGACAAATACGGCACTTGCTCAGGCTTACTATAATAAGCTTAGCGGTACAAAGATGTTAGTTACTGAGACTGGAGCTGGGCAGTGGGGGAGTGCACTTTCATATGCAGGAGCGAAGTTTGGGTTAGATGTCAGAGTTTTCATGGTTAGGGTTAGCTACAATCAAAAACCTTTTAGGAAAATACTTATGAATATGTTTAACGGAGATGTTGTCTCAAGTCCGAGTAAGTTGACTAACTTTGGGAAGATTTTTGATGATGATTATCCTGGAACATTGGGTGTAGCAATATCCGAAGCAATTGAGACTGTCTTTAAGGAGAGTAATGCGAAATATGCATTAGGAAGTGTGTTGAATCACGTGTTGCTTCATCAAACGGTAATAGGACTTGAATTGAAGCAGCAGTTAAGGAAACTGGAAGTTGAACCAGATGTGATTGTGGCATGTCATGGTGGTGGGTCTAATTTTGGAGGAACTATTCTGCCATTTATTCCAAATGTGCTTAACGGAAAAGACATCAAAATTGTTGCGGTTGAACCTGAGAGTTGTCCGTCCTTGACGAAGGGTGAATATCGATATGATTTTGGAGATACTGCTGGTCTAACGCCTATGATGAAGATGTACACGCTGGGAAAGGATTTTGTACCGCCTTCGATCCATGCAGGGGGGCTAAGATATCATGGGGCAGCTCCAATTGTTTCAAAGCTTTTGAATGAAAAGATTATTTCAGCTGATTCCGTAAGTCAAAGCGAAGTGTTTGAGGCTGCAAGGTTATTTGCAAAGGTGGAGGGAATTATACCTGCACCAGAGTCAGCACATGCAATAGCATATGTGATAAAGGAAGCTAAGAAGAATAATGATGGAACTATTGTTTTCACATTGTCTGGTCATGGGCATTTTGATTTAAATGCGTACGTAACTTCCGTTGAAGAAGATTCTAAATTACTTTGAAAAATAGTGGAGGGTTGAAATATGTGTGTTAAATTATTGAAGGTATTTTCGATTATATTTGAAATGAGAAATAAGCAGATGAATTTCTTTACAAAAATCTCAGCAAAAGCACTTGAATTGTAAGCATATAAAAAGCGGTCCGAAAATGGACCGCTTCCTTTTTAAGTATTTCAATTTTAGGTCTTATTCTCTGGGGAAGACAGTGAACTTTAGAGCTGTTCGTGTTTCGTTTTCAACTGTTACATCTGTGAAAGCTGGTACACAAACAAGGTCATATCCACTTGGAGCAAGGTATCCTCTTGCAACTGCTACTGCCTTAATTGCTTGGTTAACAGCACCTGCACCGATTGCCTGAATCTCAGCTCTGCCCTTTTCTCTAATTACTCCGGCTAATGCACCTGCTACTTTGTTTGGGTTGGATTTTGAAGAGACCTTTAGTACTTCCATAGTTCTACCTCCCTTTTTCTGACGCTTGATAGCTCAGTTAGACTACGTTGATAAAGATAGATGAGATAAAAAGAGTTTTTGTAGAATGTGCTTTTTACTCGAATTGTTTTCTCTGGCGCGCCCGGCAGGACTTGAACCCGCAACCATCGGATCCGAAGTCCGACGCTCTATCCAGTTGAGCTACGAGCGCGTCCGAATGTATTTAATGAAAGGTATACATAAAAAACTGGGGTGGCTAGAGGGATTTGAACCCTCGACCACCTGATCCACAGTCAGGCGCTCTGCCAGCTGAGCTATAGCCACCACAATTAGTCTCACTATTTATTTTTTTTAGCTTTTTCTGGCGCGGCCGGCGGGACTTGAACCCACAACCCTCGGATTAGAAGTCCGATGCTCTATCCTGTTGAGCTACGGCCGCTACCTGATTGTCAAAACAATCTGGAGCGGGCGACGGGACTCGAACCCGCAACCCTCGGCTTGGAAGGCCGATGCTCTACCAATTGAGCTACACCCGCACCTGGTCGGGGCGACTGGACTTGAACCAGCGTCCTCCGGTTCCCAAGACCGGCGCGCTAGCCAACTGCGCTACGCCCCGATTCCAACGACCGTGTTAGATTATAGCATAACACTACTTTCGTGTCAAGTAAAACAGAAATATAAAAGTTAGTTAAATTTGTGTTTAGAAGCATCGTGTTGTTTAATTATTCTCCGCCTTCTATTGGTATTACACAGATAAAGGAAGCTTCTTTGTCTGTGTAGTTATGAAATTGATGCTCTTCGTTTGGTTCTACGTAAATAAACGCTCCCTGTGATACCTTTGTTCTTTTGTCCTTCTGAACAACTTCTATACCACCTTCAACTACAAATATTTCGTGTTCCCAAAGATGGGTATGGTATGGTGTTGAGGCTCCTGGTTTTAGTGTGAATAGTCTCATAACAAAATTTGGTGCACCATCTCTTGGACCAACAAGTACCCGTTTTAGAATTTTACCGTTATCAATTTCCTGTGGCTGCATTTCTGTAATGTTTCCTATCTTCATTTCGTCGACCTTCTTTATTTGCTTCAATTACAACGTACCGGTATGGTTCTAAGCCTTCTGAGTAGGTGTGGACATCTCTGTGATTTTTTGCAATTTCGTGTACTATCTTTCTTTCGAATGCAAACATTGGATCGAGCTTTACCTTTCCATTCTTTCTTGCCCTTTCTATTGCGGCTAATACTATCTTTTCAAGTTGTTCTCTTCTTTTTTCTCTGTAATTCCCCGCATCAATTATTACGGTGATTTTTGTGTCTGTTATTCTGTTCAAAAATATGTTTGCAATGTGTTGCAAAGCTCCAAGTCCTTTACCGTGTTTCCCTATTAATTTTCCTATCTCTTCGCTATGACATGTGGCAATAAATGTCTTACCTCTGCTTGTTACTTCGATATAGTATTCTGAAGTGAATCTTTTGAAAATACCCTCGAGAAAGTCTCTGAGTTTTCTTTCATAGTACCTGTTAGTGATAGTAATCTCAGCTACGGCATCTCTTGCAAAAAGCCCAAATATACCATGGGTTCCTTTGTCAATGATGTTAACTTCATACTCGCCGTCTAAAACGTCGTGCTCGCTTTTGAACTGTTCGATGATTTCCTCGATGTTCTTCCCAACGTAGTTTATCGTTTTCAAGTCAATCACCCCTTATATGCTGCGATGGTTATGTCAGTTTACCGTACTCTTGTGTACATTATTTTCTTTTCTGTATGCCCCAAAGTTCCTGTTGTGTTATACCTTTGATTTTGTATCTCTTGTATATGTAGAAAGTAATAACAAGCTGGATAATAGAGTTCATCGTCCAGTAAAGGAATATACCACTTGGCAAGTTTATGAAGAAGAATGGGAATATGGCTCCCATAAGTATTTGTTGCCATGCAGACCTTGAGTCTTGGCTTGTTATCAGTGCGAGGTAATAGCTTGTGAGAATGGTAATTACTAAAAAGAGCCAGTTATTACCCCAACCACCAGCGGAAAGGTCTTTCCAAATAAGGAACCCCGTAGAAACGGAGAATAGTTCTTGATAACTTTGTATGACTCCGTAAAGAAGCATGAATATTGGAAGTTGAATAAATAACATAAGACAACCGCTGGAAGGATTGATGTTGTTTTCTTTGTAAATTTTCATAAGTTCTTCTTGTTGTTTTTGGGGGTCTTTGTACTTCTTTTTTATTGCTTCTACTAAAGGTTGAAGTTTTCTCATTTGAATCATCTGCTTGGTTTGCGCATGGTAGAATGGATATAGTATTAATCTGACGATTATCGTAAATATTATAATTGTAAGTCCGAAGTTTTTGGTGAAAAGGTTTATCCAGCTGAAGAATTCATTGAGACCGTCTGAGATAAAACTGTACCAATTTCCAACTCCTGGAATGGTTTTTACTAAGGTTGCGAGTCTTTCGTAATCGTCCCCAAATACATGCTTTACCACGGTTTTCTTGTAAGGCCCCATATATATTTCAAAACTTACGTGTTTCCCAACAACTTTCGTTTTGTCGAGCTTTCCTGAAAATTTAACTATTGAAGCATAGTCTTTATCCGGTCTAAAGGAAACAAAGAAGTTCACAGCAGATCTTATCGTAGATTCATCCCAAATTAATGGAAGGGATATCTTAATTTCGTTGGGTGAGTCAATTTCAACGTTGAAAGTGTAAGTATAAAATTTTTTGTCGAAGGAATAAATCTTTTTCATTCCATTTTCGAAGGTAAATACTACCGTTGCGGATTCGTATGAATCCTTTGTTTTTGTACCATACTCTATCGCATATGTTGGTGTTGCAAGTGTCAGTTCTTTCCCTTCAGTGTCAAAAGTATCGAAGCCGTCATTATCATTTACATAGAAGAGGTAAGCTCTTCCAAGCATATGGCTTACTTTTGAAAGGTTACCATCCTTACCAATCTCAACTTGCAAGTATTTGGATGTCACAACAATTGAATCTACTCTTTCTTCAACAAAGAAGCCAGAAATCCCTAATACTGCCAATATCAACAAAAAAATGACGGTTAACTTCTTCAATTCTACCGCCTCCCTTAGATTCTGTATTAAGTTCTGTTAGAATGATGTTTTTCGTGATGCGATTTGTGAATGCCCAGCAGAGTAAACTCTTCTGGAACAGGATCTAAACCGCCTTTTGAAAGAGGATTACATCGAAGAATGCGCCAGAGACCCAGAAGAAGCCCTTTAAAAACACCAAACCTTTCCACAGCTTGGTAAGTATATGTGGAACATGTTGGTTCAAATCTACAAGTAGGAGGTTTTAATGGAGATAGATATTTTTGGTAAAATCTAATAAAGACAAGTATTGCTTTCCGCATCAATTAACCCCTCAAAGTTTTTGAACAGCGTATCACAAACGCTTTTGTAAGAACACGTTTCGAACTTTTCTGATAACGCTCTTCGTGCAATGATCATAAAATCATATCCCTTGGGAATAACATCTTTATTTAGCCTAAAGCATTCGCGAACCCATCTTCTCAATTTATTTCTTCGATTCGCTTTTCCAAATTTTTTCTTTACAGAAATGGCAATTCTACTGTAATCAAGTCCGTTTTTTCTAAAAAGTATAACAAAATCCTCAGTTTGAATGGCTTTTCCAAACTTAAAAGCGAGGGTTATATCCCTTCTAAGTCTCAGGCGCTCTTTTTTTCGGAACGTGTACTTCCTCAGAGTGCGATTCTCCATCTACCCGTTCTTCTTCTGTTTCTTAGTACTTTTCTACCGCCTGGTGTGGACTTTCTTGCAAGGAATCCGTGTGTTCTCTTTCTCTTTCTCTGAGATGGTTGGTATGTTCTCTTCATGCTACTTCCTCCTTTTTCCATTTTTAAGTCTAATGTTGATTATACCAGAACTTTTAAGTTATTCAACACGGAATTTTTTCTTTTCGCAGATAGTACATTAAAAAAACTGGTGGCCAGGGACGGAATCGAACCGTCGACACGTGGATTTTCAGTCCACTGCTCTACCAACTGAGCTACCTGGCCACCCTTAGTTTTTTATTTGATCACATCAATTCATTCTATTCCGTTTGGTGGGTGCAGCAGGACTTGAACCTACGACCTTCTGCTCGTAAGGCAGACGCTCTCCCTCTGAGCTATGCACCCAACCTGTTTAAGTTATATCTGGCGCCCCCAACGGGATTCGAACCCGTGCCGCTGGCTTGAAAGGCCAGTGTCCTAGACCGCTAGACGATGGGGGCGTACTTAGGCTTCTCACAACTTCACGTTTTGTAGAAGTTAGGTTTCAATCCCTCATATTCAATCTCTCGTAGGAAAGCTCAAAACCATTAAACAACAGGTACACCTGGATATGTGAATTGAGAAGTTGTCACCGTTACCTATAATACCAAAGAAAAAATTTTTGTCAAGTAGGTATCAAAAACTTTGTGTGAAAAGGAAAGGTTAACTTTTTGTATCTATTCGTGAAAAGAATATTGGTGGTATAATATTTTAAATAACTTTCTACTATTTTCAAATACTATATAATTAAGATGCTTATCAGGAGGTGTTTGGTGTGTTGGGGACGTTTTTTTCTCTGTTTAATAGTAAGTCAAGACCTAAACGTGCAAGTGAGGCTTTTAAGAAGGGAGATTTAGAGACCCACAGAAAGCTACACAGTCCTGACGAAATAGGTAAGGAGCCGTGGCACAAGACTGAGCATGGAAAGTATATTGGACAAGCAGTTTATGGCGCAAGTGATGGTATTGTGACGACTTTTGCTGCAATTTCAGGTATTGCTGGTGCTAACTTAAATCCCAAGATAGCAATTATTGTTGGTCTTGCGAATCTTTTTGCTGACGGTATATCGATGGCAATTGGCGATTATCTTTCAGAGAAATCAGAAAGGGAATACATCTTGGCTGAAAAGGAAAGGGAAATGTGGGAAGTGGAACATATGCCTGAGGCAGAGAAGCTGGAAGTTATGGAGATTTACAAAGAGAAGGGGCTTAGTGGTGAAAAGCTTAATAACCTCGTTGATGCGATAACAAGTGATAAGGAGATTTGGGTTCAGACAATGCTCCATGAAGAGCTCGGACTCTTTGAAGATGACACAAATCCTTTAAAAAGTGCTATAGTAACATTCCTTTCTTTTGCAATAGCCGGTTTTATGCCTTTAATCGCCTATGTTTTTGCTTCTCAATGGGCGTTTTTATTGCAAAATCAGTTTTTGATCTCATGCATAATTACCGGGATAACTTTGTTCTTTGTAGGTGCCTTAAGGCAGATAGTTACAGGTGTAAAATGGTACAAGGGTGGATTTGAAATGCTTTTTGTTGGCGGTTTGTCCGCAACTGTTGCTTATCTTATAGGCTGGATGATTGAAAAGATTGTAAACATACCTGCATTGTGATTGTATCTGGGTGACAGATATGCATTTGTCCTTAATTAATCAATTGATTCTATACGGGCTTGTATTTCTCGCAGGATTTGTCGATTCGATAGCAGGTGGTGGTGGACTTATTTCACTTCCCGCATATCTTTTTATTGGAATACCAAGTCATAACGCACTTGCGACAAATAAATTATCGTCAACCATCGGTACAGTCTTTAGCACTTTTCGTTATGCAAAAGGAAAAGCAATTATATACTCTGTTGGAATACCGTCAGTAATTGGGTCACTTATAGGCTCACATATTGGTGCAATATTAGCGCTGGTAATTAGTGATACTGTCCTTAAGGTGATCCTCACTATATTGATACCGATTGCTGCTGTGTTCGTTTTTGTTGCAAATCCAAGAAGAGATAGGAATCTTGCAATCGATCAGAAAATTTCGAAGAGAAAGACGGTTATTATTTCAGGGCTAATCGGGCTGATTATAGGTACATACGATGGCTTTTTCGGACCAGGTACTGGCACGTTTTTGATAATACTGTACGTAAGCATATTGTCTATGAATCATCTGAACGCATCTGGTACGGCAAAGATAGTTAATCTTGCTTCAAATATTGGAGCACTTTTAACGTTTATTGCCGGTGGTAAGGTATTGTACTTTGTAGGTCTTCCTGCTGCGCTTTTTGGCATTGTCGGTAATTGGATTGGTTCTGGACTTGCTTTGAAAAAGGGAGTGAATGTAATAAAACCAGTTATGATTATAGTGCTTGTGATTCTTTTTGCAAAGATTTTGATGGATTTAGTTTAGAAGTCCTGATTTACGGGGGGGATAAATATGGCTGATATGCTTGTTAAATTGTATAAATTACTAGATTTGAATACTTCACTACAACAGGTGCGACAAAATGGCATACTAATCAAACGACCTATTGGACCAGAAAAATACTTTGTCGTTGAATGGGTCAGGAGCAGATTTGGAAACCACTGGGTGAGCGAGGTAGATATTTCGTTTTCGAACAGACCTGTATCAACTTTTATAGCTCTCGACGAAAAAGAGAATAAAATAGTTGGTTTCGCTTCTTATGACGCAACCGTACGTGGATTTTTTGGACCAACCGGGGTTGATGAGGATTATCGTGGAAAGGGTATAGGTACAGCCCTTCTGCTTTCGTGCTTACACGATATGTTCAATGTTGGTTATGCGTATGCTATCATAGGCGATCCGGGACCAGTTGAATATTATAAAAAGACAGTAGATGCAGTAGAAATCGAAGATTCATATCCAGGAATATACAAGAATATGTTGCGTTAAAGTGCGATTGTAATTATTGCATGAATTGTATTAATTGCATTATAGGTGGTCTTATAACCACCTTTTTTCTTTTTAATCCTTATCTAACAAATTTCTCAATAAAACTATGATAACGTTATCATACTTCTCGTAAAGTGTTTCTACTAAGACGGCTACTGAGGAATCTTCCACAGAAAACTTGATAATTAGATTAAAGTATGTTGCAATGCGTATAATTTAGAAAGAATTCATAGAATAAAGCTAAATGAAGAATTATTATAAAATATGACATTATTCATATATAAGCGTGCTTTGTTTGGAAATAAAGGTTTTGTTTCTAACATACTTCGTGTGGTTTAATTGTGATAACGTTACCACATATTGTGGTACTACTCTTTGATAGTGTTAACTTGTAGTGAAGAAAGAGTGTAAGTGTGAAAGAATGAGATTGATATTACCATTGTGCGTTTTCCAAAGATTCTTCACTACACAAAAGCCTTGAATGTATTTTGCTAATAGT